>Ga0307408_100000263_pt1 | contig 53454 bp, 49 predicted proteins | sample 322Cmetagenome_FD_202116 | JGI IMG/M metagenome (GOLD analysis project Ga0307408, IMG submission 202116) | Maize rhizosphere microbial communities from greenhouse at UC Davis, California, United States - 322HYB-C-3 | ecosystem: Host-associated > Plants > Roots > Rhizosphere > Soil | place... | reverse complement strand
GCACTTGGGCGCGCACCTGCTGCAGCACCTGGGGGCCGTCAAAACGCTGGATGGCCTGGTTGTACAGCTCGTTGAGCACCTGCGAGCTGATGCGGCCGCTGCGGGTCTGCCAGCAAAAGCTGATCCATTCGCGCGCCCGCGACTGGCGTGCGGGATCGCGGTCGTCCACGCTGGCCAGCAGGATCTCGGTATCGACAAAGATGGGGACGGTGCTCATGCGTTGGTCACCCGTCAGCGCAGGAATAGCGTCTCGCGCGGTACATAAGGCCCGCTGGAGGTGCCCCAGGATTCAAAGCCCAGTGCTTCGCGCATGGCCTGGGCGTAGGCGTCCTCCTGGCGCATCTTTTCGGCCAGCCATTCCCCCAGCAGGCGCGAGACGCTGCTGCCGCGCTTGGCCGCTTCCACGCGCACCCATTCGGCAACGGTGTCATCCATGGTCACGGTGATGTTTTTCATAGGGCAAATATTACACGAACTTCGTGCAACACGAACTTCGTGTAAAAATTTCTGCCAAAAAAGAGGCCCAGGCCGCGTTGCCTCAAGCGACTTTGCGATCGGCCACGGTGCGCAGCATCTGGCAGGCCATGTCCCCCACAGTGCGCAGCCCCTCCAGATGGGCCGGCGACCAATCGCCGCCCACCCCGATGCGCAGGCAGTTGCGGAACCGCCCGCTGGTGCTGAACACCGTGCCGGGCGCGATCAGAATCTGCCGGGCAAGGCACGCCTCGTGCAGTTGCACCGCATCGAGCGCTCGCGGCAACTCCAGCCACAGCAGCAGGCCACCGGGCGGGTCACTCACCCGCGTGCCCTGCGGGAAGTGGGCGGCGATGATGCGCCGCACCTCGTCCATGCGCGCTGCCACGGCCGCCCGCAGCTGGCGCATGGCGGCCGCATGGCCCGCCTGCGTGATGAGGTCGGCCAATGCCAGCTCCAGCACGGCGGACTGCCCGCCCGCCTGCAGGTCCTTGATGGCGCGCAACTGGTCGGCCCAGCGCCCGGCCTCCAGCCAACCCAGGCGCAGGCCCGGCGCGAGCGTCTTCGAGAACGAATCGCACAGCATCACATGGCCCGTGGTGTCATACGACTTGATGGTGCGGCGCATCTCGTCCACCTCTACCAGGTCGTTGTAGATCGCGTCCTCGATCACCGCCATGCCGTGTCGCGCGGCCATCTGCGCGAGGCGCCTGCGCTCTGGCAGCGGCATGCAGCTGCCCAGCGGGTTGCTCAGCGTGGGCACCACCATCACAGCCTTGACGGGCTGTGTCTCCAGCGCCAGTTGCAAAGCGTCCAGCGACAGGCCGTTGCGCGGGTGGGTGGGAATCTCCAGTGCCTTGAGGTGCAGGCCCTGCAGCACCTCCAGAAACGAGAAATGCGTGGGCGATTCCAGCGCCACCACATCCCCCGGCTGCGTGACGGCGCGCAGGCACAGCGCGATGCTGTCCATGCAGCCCCCGGTGATCACGATGTTTTCGGGGTCCAGGCTGCAGCCCAGCCCAACCGCATAGCGCGCGATGGCGCGCCGCGCGTCCTCATGGCCCGACGAGTGGGGATAGGTGCACAGCAGGTTGCGGTGGCGCTGCGCGGCACGGACCACGGCGCGGCGCACCCGGTCCGGATTGAACAGTTCAGGGCTGGGCGTGCCGCTGCTGTAGGAAATCATGTCCGCAGGCTGGTTGCGCCCCAGGATGCGCTGGCCGAGCCAATCCACCGAGACCTCGCGCGGACGGCGCAGGGCGCGCGGGGTGCTGGGCTCGGGCAGGCTCACGGGCCGCGCGGCCACAAAGAAACCGGAGCGCGGGCGCGCGGTGATCAGGCGCGCATCTTCGAGCCAGTGGTAGGCCTGCACCACCGTGGTTTGCGCCACGGCATACTGCTTGGCGAGCTCGCGCACCGATGGCAACTTCTCGCCGCGCGCCAGGGTGCCATTGCGGATCAGTTGCGCGAGCTGTTCGGCGATCTGGAGGTACAGCGGGGGAGCGTCATCGGTGGCCATGCCGCATTCTGTACTGGTAGCCTGCTCACTGGACAGTACAGAAGCCCCTCAGCACGACCAGTACAGACAGGCTGCACGGCGATTCTGTACTGGCCCACATCGCAGGATCCTGTGGCTGTTGCCAGAACGCCGGCAGCCGCACAGTGAAGGCATGAACACACTGCAATCCCCCACCCCACCGTTGTCCGCCCTGCCCTCGCAGCCGGCGGTGCCCCTCGCCCTCCAATGGAAGCGCCAGCCGCTGCCACCGCTGCAGGCCGTCCAGGTGCTGGACTTCCGCGCAGGCGACACGGCCCTGCTCGAAGTCGAGCAAGGTCGCGTGTGGGTGACCTGTGATGGTCTGCTGGAAGACTATTTCCTGGAGGCCGGGCAGCGCCTGACGTTCGCCGGGCCTGTGCGGCTGCGGGTGAGCGCGGAAGGCCACCGCCCCGCCCGGCTGAATTGGGCCCGCTACGCGCAGGGAGAAGCCAAACTCCCGGCACTTGCAGCCCTCCCCGCTTCCACCACGGCGCCGACGGCCTGGTCCCTCCCCGCCGCTGCAGCCAGCGCCGCGGGCGCCTGAACGTCCTACACCGCAGCAAGGTGTTGTCGCTCGGCGCCGTGGCGGGTGCTCCGTTCCACTGACCGCAGAAATGCGCGGGGCCCGTAGTATGAAGCGGCCCCTCCCGGTGAAGGAGCCTCCATGACAACGCTCGAAGCACGTACCACCGTCCCCTCCCTGGCAGGGACCGGTTTCTTCCTCGGCCTGGCTCTGGGGGGCTTTTTTGATGGCATCCTGCTGCACCAGATCCTGCAATGGCACCACCTGCTGTCCAACGTGGACGCCGCGCGGGACATGCGGGTGCAGATCATGGCCGACGGTATTTTTCACGCCCTGATGTACTTGATCGGCGCCGCGGCGCTGTGGCAGCTGTGGCGTCGCCGCTCGGCGCTGACCAGCGCCGGGGCGGGCCGCTTGCTGGGCGGCATGGCGCTCATCGGTTTTGGGGGCTGGCACGTCCTGGATGCCGTGCTCTCGCACTGGGTGCTGGGCATCCACCGCATCAAGGTGGACTCGCCCGAACCGCTGGTGTGGGACCTGATCTGGTTCTTCGTTTTTGGCGTGGCCCCGGCCGTGGCCGGGTGGATGGTGCTGCGCCGCCCGGGCGGCGACCACGGCGCCGGAGAGCAGGGGCGACGCGCAGCGGCCGCGCTGGGCTTGGCCGTACTGGTCGCGGGGCCCATTGCGGCGCTTCCGGGAGGCCAGGGCGACCAGGTGACCGTGCTGTTCGCCCCCGGGGTGGCGCCCGGCCAGGCTTTCGATGCCTTGGCGCGGCTGGATGCCCGCGTGCTGTGGGTGGACCGCGCGGGCGGCACCTGGGCCGTATCCATGGACAACCCCTCAGCGGCCTGGGCGCTCTACCGCGAGGGCGCCATGCTGGTGAGCCGTTCTGGCGCGGCCTTCGGGTGCCTGGGCTGGACCCGTGCCCCTGCCGCTACCCGTGCGCCCGCTGCCGCCGGTACGGTGTGAACGCACCCCTACCGAAGGCAAAGGTGCAACGTCTCAGGAACTGCTGCGCTTCAGCCGCATCTCCGCCGCCTGCGCATGCGCCTGCAAGCCCTCGCCATAGGCCAGCTCGGCCGCAATCGTTCCCAGCACCTGGGCACCGGCTTCGCTCACTTCGATGATGCTGCTGCGCTTCTGGAAGTCGTACACGCCGAGTGGCGACGAGAAACGTGCGGTGCCGCTGGTGGGCAGCACGTGGTTGGGACCTGCGCAGTAGTCGCCCAGGCTTTCGGAGGTATAGGCCCCGAGGAAGATCGCGCCCGCGTGGCGCAGCAGCGGCTCCCAGCGGTGTGGGGAGGTAGAGCTCACCTCCAGGTGTTCCGGTGCGATGCGGTTGCTGATCGCGCAGGCTTCTTCCATGTCCTTCGTCAGGATCAGCGCGCCCCGACCGGTGAGGCTCTTGGCGATGATCTCGGCGCGCGGCATCGTGGGCAGCAGGCGGTCGATCTCGCGCTGCACGGCGTCAAGGTAGGCGGCGTCAGGGCACAGCAGGATGCTCTGCGCCAGCTCGTCATGCTCGGCCTGGCTGAAGAGATCCATCGCCACCCAGTCGGGCGGCGTGGTGCCATCGGCCAGCACCAGAATCTCGCTCGGGCCCGCGATCATGTCGATGCCCACGGTGCCGAACACGCGCTTCTTGGCGCTGGCCACGTAGGCGTTGCCGGGGCCGGTGATCTTGTCCACCTTGGGCACGGTGGCCGTGCCGTAGGCCAGCGCGGCCACGGCCTGTGCGCCGCCGATGGTGAAGGCGCGGGTCACACCGGCCACGTAGGCGGCGGCCAGCACTAGCTCGTTGCGCTCGCCCTTCGTCGAGGTGCCCTCGCCCGTTCCGCCGGTCGCCACGCTGCCACGCACGGGGGTGGGCACCACCATGATGATTTCCTGCACGCCCGCCACATGGGCCGGGATGGCGTTCATCAGCAGGCTGGACGGGTAGGCGGCCTTGCCGCCGGGCACGTAGATGCCCACACGGTCCAGCGGCGTAACCTTCTGGCCCAGCAGGGTGCCGTCTTCGTCGCGGTAACTCCAGCTCTCACCCGAGGCCTTTTTCTGCGCCTCGTGGTAGCTGCGTACGCGCTTGGCGGCGGCCTGCAGCGCGTCGCGCTGGGCCTGCGGGATGGCGTCGAACGCGGCCTTGAAGTCGGCCTGGGTCAGCTCCAGCGCGGCCATGTTGGGGGCGCTGAGGCCGTCGAAGCGGGCGGTGTACTCCAGCACCGCCGCGTCGCCACGCTTTTGCACGTCGGCCAGGATGTCGGCCACGCGCTGCTCGATGGCCGCGTCGGTGTCGGCAGACCAATGCAGGCGGGCTGCAAAATCAGCCTCAAAAGTGGCCGCAGCGGTGGACAGACGGGCGGGAGCAGCTACCAAAGTCATAGTGTCAGTCGTTGGAGGTGGATCAGTTCTTTTCGGCTGGTATGGCCGAGGCAAACGCATCAATGATGCGGCGCAGCGGTGCCTGCTTGAGCTTGAGCGCAGCCTGGTTCACGACCAGGTAGGAGCTGATGTCCATGATGCGCTCGACCTCCACCAGGTGGTTGGCCTTGAGCGTGTTGCCGGTGGAGACCAGGTCCACGATGGCATCGGCCAGGCCGGTCAGCGGCGCCAGCTCCATGCTGCCGTAGAGTTTGACCATGTCCACGTGCACACCCTTGGTCGCAAAAAAATCGCGAGCGATGCTGGTGTACTTGGTGGCGACCTTCAGGCGCGAGCCTTGCTTGACGGCCCGCTCGTAGTCGAAGTCGCTGCGTACAGCCACGCTCACGCGGCATTTGGCAATCTGCAGGTCCAGCGGCTGATACAGGCCCTGGCCGCCGTGCTCGATGAGCGTGTCCTTGCCGGTCACGCCCAGGTCGGCGCCGCCGTATTGCACATAGGTAGGCACGTCGGTGGCGCGCACCAGCACCACGCGCACGTTGGGCTGATTGGTGGGCAGGATGAGCTTGCGCGATTTTTCGGGGTCTTCCAGTACCTCGATGCCGGCGGCAGCCAAAAGCGGCAGGGTTTCGTCAAAGATGCGGCCCTTGGAAAGCGCCAGGGTAATCATGTTGCTGCTCATGCTTTTACTCGTTCGATATCGGCACCAATGCCGCGCAGTTTCGCTTCCATGCAGTCGTAGCCGCGGTCCAGGTGGTAGATGCGGTCCACCACGGTCTCGCCGTCGGCCACCAGACCGGCAATGACCAGGCTGGCCGAGGCGCGCAGGTCGGTGGCCATCACCGTGGCGCCGGACAAACGCGGCACGCCTTCGATGACGGCGACCTTGCCGTCGGTCTGGATCTTGGCGCCCAGGCGCACGAGTTCATCCACGTGCATGAAGCGGTTCTCGAAGATGGTTTCGGTCACCGTGGCCGTGCCCTGAGCAATGCAGTTAAGCGCCATGAACTGGGCCTGCATGTCGGTCGGGAAGCCCGGGTATTCCGTCGTGCGAAAACCCTGGGCCTTGAGGCTTGCTCCGCCTGCGCTCTTCACGCGGATACCACCCTCGACGCCCTGTACGTCCACGCCCGCCTCGCGCAGCTTTTCGATCACGGCATCCAGGTGGTCGGCCCGGCCGTGGCGCAGCGTGACGTCGCCGCCCGTGGCCGCGACGGCACACAGGAAGGTGCCGGCCTCAATGCGGTCGGCCACCACGCGGTGGGTGCAGCCATGCAACTTGTCCACGCCCTGGATGCGGATGCGGCTGGTGCCGTGACCCTCGATCTGCGCGCCCATGGCGATCAGCATTTCGGCCAGGTCGACGATCTCGGGCTCCTGCGCGGCGTTCTCGAGCACTGTCTCGCCTTCGGCCAGCGCGGCGGCCATGAGGAAGTTCTCGGTGCCGGTCACTGTCACCATGTCGGTGGTGATGCGCGCGCCCTTCAGGCGCTTCCAGCCCGCGGGCAGCTTGGCGATCATGTAGCCGTGCTCGACCACGATGTCCGCGCCCATGGCGGCCAGGCCCTTGATGTGCTGGTCCACCGGCCGCGAGCCGATGGCGCAGCCGCCTGGCAGCGACACCGTCGCCTCGCCAAACCGCGCCAGCAGCGGGCCCAGCGCCAGCACCGAGGCTCGCATGGTCTTGACCAGCTCGTACGGGGCCTCGGGCGTGTTCAGGCCACTGGCATCGATGCGCACAGTGCCATCGTCGGCCCGCTCGGCCGCCACGCCCATGTTGCGGATGAGCTTGAGCATGGTGCTCACATCCTGCAGCTGGGGCACATTGAGCAGGGTCACGGGCTCGGCCGTGAGCAGTGCGGCGCACAACTCCGGCAAGGCGGCATTCTTGGCGCCAGACACCTGCACTTCGCCATGCAAGGTGCGGCCGCCGCGGATCAGGAGTTTGTCCATCTCAAAAAACCAGGATATGAGTGAAAAAGGGCTTCAGCGCTTTCATGACAAGCGCCGCAAGCTATCAAAAATATAGCAAATCAGTTCATGCCTGCTGCGCAGCCCATTCCGCAGGCGTGAAAGTCTTCATCGACAGCGCATGCACCTCGTCGGTCTGGAGCCGGTTCCCCAGCGTGGCGTACACGCGGCGCTGGCGCTGCAAGGTGCGCTGGCCTTCGAACTCGGCCGAGACAACGGTTGCGTACCAGTGGCGGCCATCGCCTTCCAGTGCGATGTGCTCGCAAGCGAGGCCGGCGGTGATGATGTCTTGGAGTTGGTCAGCGGTCATAGCAGCGATTCGTTGGGTGGGGTTACCTGCGTGTCAGCCCTGGCGTGCCCGAGTCCGCGACGCCGTGCACGGAAGAAAAGCGCGAAGCGGCTCAGCAGGACGTTCATCAGTTTCTGATTTTGTAGCCGGTACGCAGCAAGTGCATGGCCAGTGCGCTCACGGCCAGCCACGCGACGCCCACGATGGTGAGGCTGAGCCAGGGCGAGGTATCGCTCTGGCCAAAGAAGCCATAGCGGAAACCGTCGATCATGTAGAAAAATGGATTGAGGTGGCTTACCGTCTGCCAGAACGGGGGCAGTGACTGGATGGAGTAGAAAACGCCCGAGAGAAACGTCATGGGCACGACGACAAAGTTCTGGAACGCGGCCAGCTGGTCGAACTTGTCGGCCCACAGCCCGGCGATCAACCCCAGCGTGGCCAGCAGACCGGCGCCCAGCAAGGCAAACACCGCGATCCATACCGGGGCCGCAAATTGGGGCCATGCAAATGCCATGGTGACCACGAACACGCCCAGGCCGACCACCAGCCCCCGCACTACTGAGGAGCCCACATACGCCACGAACCACGCCCGGTGCGACAGCGGCGTGAGGAGCACAAACACCAGGCTGCCCATGATCTTGCTCTGGATCAGGCTCGACGAACTGTTGGCAAAGGCGTTCTGCAGCACGCTCATCATCACCAGCCCCGGCACCAGGAACGCGGTGTAGCTGATGCGGTCATAGACCTTCACATGGTCTTCGAGCACGTGGCCGAAGATCAGCAGGTACAGCACCGCGGTGAGGACGGGCGCAGCCACGGTCTGGAAGCTGACCTTCCAGAAGCGCAGGACCTCTTTGTAGAACAGCGTCTGCCAACCGGTCATAGTGCAACCCCTTCGGGGGGAATGTTCGATGCCGACGTGCCCGACATCACCTGGAGGAAAACGTCCTCCAGGTCGGGGCGGCGGATTTCCATGTCATGCACGTCCACGCCCCCTACGCGGAGGGCGGCGAGGTGGCTCTCGATCTCTGCCGCGTCGTGCGCGGGCAATTGCACGATGCGGCCAGTGACGCGCGCGATGGCGTTGAGCGCTGGCGGCAGTACGGCATCCGTCTTGAACTGGAGAACGCTGCCCGAGGCAGCCTGCAGGAGTTCGCTGGTGCGGTTGAGCGCCACGATCCGGCCCGACTTGAGCATCGCGATGCGCCCGCACAGGGCCTCGGCCTCTTCCAGGTAGTGCGTCGTCAGCAGCACGGTGTGCCCTTCCTTGTTCAGGCGGGCGATGAAGTGCCACAGCGTCTGGCGCAGTTCCACATCCACGCCCGCCGTGGGCTCGTCGAGCACGATGATGGGCGGCTTGTGCACCAGCGCCTGCGCCACCAGCACGCGGCGCTTCATGCCACCCGAGAGCTGGCGCATGTTGGCACTGGCCTTGTCCGAAAGGCCCAGGTTTTCCAGCAGTTCGTCGATCCAGGCGTCGTTGTTCTTGACGCCGAAGTAGCCCGACTGGAAACGCAGTGCCTCGCGTACGTTGAAAAAGGGGTCGAAAACCAGCTCTTGCGGAACCACACCCAGCTTGCGGCGCGCGTTGGCAAAGTCGGCCTGCACGTCGCTGCCCTGGACCAGTACGCGGCCGGAGGTGGCGCGCGCCAACCCGGCCAGGATGCTGATCAAGGTGGTTTTGCCGGCACCGTTGGGGCCCAGGAGGCCGAAGAACTCGCCCTCCTCGATGTCCAGGTTGACCTGGTTCAGTGCCTGGAAAGAACCCTTGGGCGTGGCAAAGGTCTTGGAGATGGCTTGGAAGGAGACTGCGGGCATGAAGCCCATGATTTTACGGCTTCGCCCCCAAGCTGCTGCCGTGGGGCCAAACACAGCCCCGGCAGCGGGCCGGGCAACCTCAGGAAGCCGGGGCCAACAAGGTGCCTACGCCGTACAGCCCCGCCAGGCTGCGCAACGCAGCGGGCAGGCCCTGCACCGCGAACGTCTTGCCCAGCGCCAGGGCCTCTCGCCGGCATTCCAGCAGCACGGCGAGGGCGGAACTGTCGAAAGTCGCCATGGCACTCGCGTCCACCACAACCCCTGGCTCGCGATGCACCCGCAGGCCTTGCAGCAGCATGCGCAGGCTGGCCGTGGCCTGGCGGTGGGTCAGCTCAGCGGGCAATACCAGCATGGCGCGCCTTTGCCTTTAGCCTTTGGCCGTGGCGTTGGCCTTGTTGCGCGCCACCAGGGTTTCAATGAGGCCGTCGATGCCCTTGGCATTGATCTCCTGCGCAAACTGGCCGCGGTAGGTCTCCACCAGCCACACCCCCAGCACATTCAGGTTGTAGATCTTCCAGCCCGCGCCATCGCCCGGCGTCTTCTCCAGCCGGTAGTCCAGCTGGATCGGGTCGCCCCGGCCCACGATTTCGGTGCGCACGAGCACGTCCTTGTCATCTGGGGAGGCGCGCAGGGGCTTGACCTGGATGGTCTGGTCGTTGACCTGGGCCAACGCACCCGAATAGGTGCGCACCAGGAGGATCTTGAACTCTTCCTGCAGGCGCTTTTGCTGCTCGGGCGTGGCCTGGCGCCAGCCGGGGCCGACGGCGGCGGCCGTCATGCGGCGGAAGTTCACGTTGGGCATCACGGTCTTGTCGACCAGCGCAATGATCTTGCCCAGGTCGCCGCCCTGGATGGCCTTGTCACCCTTGACGGTATTGAGCACATCGGTGGAAAGGCGCTTGATCATCGCGTCGGGCGCCTCGTCCGCCGCCAGCGCGGACAGCGGCAGGCCCAGCGATGCCGCTGCGGCAATACACACGGCCATGCGGCCCAGTAAACGTCGATTCATCATTTCGTCTGCTTTCTCATTCGGTATTTCGCGGGTACCCCGGCCCAACAGGATCAGGGCCCACGTTGTTCATTGTGTGGGCCGGCGGAGCAGACCGTGCGTCGCGAGGGTTGCGTTTTGCAAGCAAGTGCAACGCCAGCCCTCTGCCAGCAAAAACCCCGCGGCAGGCGCCAGTCCTGCGCCCGGCCACTCTGCTCAGCGAGCAGGCTCCTCGGGCAGCACGCCATCGTTGGCGTTCTTGCGATCGTCTTCCCCGTTACCGTTTTTCACCTCGCCGGCCTGGCTGCGCACCTGCAGGTAGACGTCGCGCGTAAAGCTGTACTTGTCCAGCGCCGCACTGTCGAGGACCGAGCTGGCGCGCAGCAGGTTGGCGCGCGTGTCCACGGCGTTCAGGGCGTACAGCGAATTGCGGGCCGAGACCGGATCGACATGGCGCACGAGGTTGCCATAGGTGTCGACCGGCAGGGCAAAGGTGTCGCGTACCGTGGATGGCCCGAGAATGGGCAACACCAGGTACGGCCCGGTACTCACGCCCCAGCGTCCCAGGGTGAGTCCAAAGTCCTGCTTGTAACGGTCAATGCCCAGCTCACTGGCGATGTCCAGCACCCCGCCCAGGCCCATGAAGGTGTTGACATTCACGCGCATGAAGCTGGACGCTGCCGCCTCGGCACGCAGCTGAAGCACGTTGTTCACGAACGACCAGACATCTCCGAGGTTGGCGAAAAAGTTGCTCACACCCGTGCGCACCGGCGCCGGTGCGATGTCCTGGTAGGCGATGGCCGCGGGCTTGAGCACCAGGGCATCGACCTGCTCGTTGAATCGGGTCATGCCGCGGTTGTAGGACTCGAGCGGGTCGCGCGGGTCGGGGTTGGCCACGGTGGCGCACCCGCCCAGCAGCAGCGCCGCCACGGCCAGCCCCCCGGCGCGCAGCACACGCTGCGCCGATGCGGCCAGGGCCGACGTGGTGGATGGAATGTTCATCATTTTTTGTCACCTGCCCCTGCGGGCTTACCGCCGTCTTCGGCTTTGCTGTAGAGAAACTGTCCAATGAGGTTTTCAAGCACCACGGCCGACTGCGTCGCGGTGACCATGTCGCCGGCCGCGAGGTTCTTCTCGTCGGCCCCCGCCTCGATACCGATGTACTGCTCGCCCAGCAGGCCACTGGTGAGAATCTTGAGGGAGCTGTCCTTGGGAAAAGCGTAGCGGTTTTCCATCGCCAGCGTCACCCGCGCCTGGTAGGTCTTGTCGTCGAACGTGATTGCCTCCACGCGACCGACCACCACACCAGCGCTGCGCACCGCTGCCTGCGGCTTGAGGCCGCCGATGTTGTCAAAGCGCGCGGTGATGCGGTAGCCCGACTGGAAGTTCAAGCTCAGCAGGTTGGCCGACTGCAGCGCCAGAAACACCAGCGCCACAGCCCCCAACATCACGAACAGGCCGACCCAGAGATCGTTCTTGGAGCGTTGCATAGTTTGATTCCTCTTCACGGCCGGGCGCATCGCCAGCCTCAGATACTGAACATCAGCGCGGTGAGGACGAAGTCCAGCGCCAGAACCGACAGGCACGCCATCACGACGGTGCGCGTGGTGGCCCGCGAAACGCCCTCAGGGGTCGGCTTGGCCGTGAAGCCCTGCAGCAGCGCCACAAAGGTGACCGCGAAGCCGAACACAATGCTCTTGAGCACGCCGTTGCCCAGGTCTTTCCATACGTCCACGCCACCCTGCGTCTGGCTCCAGAAGGCGCCGGGGTCGATCCCGATCATCAGCACGCCCACGCTCCAGCCGCCAATCACGCCCACGGCGCTGAACACGGCGGCCAGCAGGGGCATGGCGATCACACCGGCCCAAAAACGCGGCGCCAGGATGCGCAGCACCGGGTCCACCGCCATCATCTCCATGGCGCTGAGCTGCTCGCCCGCCCGCATCAACCCGATTTCCGCCGTGAGAGACGTGCCTGCACGACCCGCAAAGAGCAGCGCCGTGACCACAGGCCCCAGCTCCCGCACCAGAGACAGCGTGACCAGCAGGCCCAAGGCTTCCGAGGAGCCATAGCGCTGCAGCGTGTAATACCCCTGCAGCCCGAGCACCAGCCCCACGAACAGGCCAGAGACCGCAATGATCGCCAGCGAGTAGTTGCCCAGAAAATGCACCTGGTCGCGCACCAGCGAGGGCCGCAGGAAGGTGGCCCCCACCAGCCGCACCAGCTGCACAAAGAGCCTGGCGCCCATGCCGATGTCGGCCAGCTTGCAGCGCACAGCGAAACCCACGTCCGACGGGTGGTACCACCTCATGGTGCGCGCCCTCCGAGAGGGCCGAAGTCCTGCGCGGCATCTGGCCCGGGGTGGTGAAACGGCACAGGCCCCGTCGGCAGCGCGTTCACGAACTGGTGTACCAGCGGGTCGGTGCTGGCTCGGACCTCATCCGGCGTACCCTCCGCAGCCACCACGCCCGCACCGAGGATGATCACGTGGTCGGCCAGCCGGAAGGTTTCTTCCAGGTCGTGTGACACGACGATGCTGGTAAGGCCCATGGCGTCATTGAGCTGGCGAATCAGCTGCGCGGCCGTACCCAGCGAGATGGGGTCCAACCCGGCAAAGGGTTCGTCGTACATGACGAGTTCCGGGTCGAGCGCGATGGCGCGGGCCAAGGCCACCCGCCGCGCCATGCCACCCGAAATCTCACTGGGCATCAGGTCGCGCGCGCCCCGCAGGCCCACGGCATGCAGCTTCATCAGCACCACATCGCGGATCAGCGCCTCCGAGAGATCGGTGTGCTCGCGCAGCGGAAACGCCACGTTCTCGAACACGGAAAGGTCGGTGAACAACGCACCAAACTGAAAAAGCATGCCCATGCGGCGGCGCACGGCATACAAACCCTGCGCATCCAGGCGCCCCACGTCCTGCCCGTCAAACAGCACCTCGCCACTCTGGGCACGCTGCTGCCCGCCGATCAGCCGCAGGACGGTGGTCTTGCCCCCGCCCGAAGCCCCCATGAGCGCCGTGACCTTGCCCCGTGGCACGGTCAGCGAAACGCCGCGCAGGATGCTTCGGTCTCCGTAAGAGAACGAGGCATTGCGCAACTCGACAAGGGAGGACGTTTCAGGCATGCAAAACGATAGGTTTCAGGAAAATCCGTACTCGGCACCGCAGCCCGACAGGGCGGTGCCAGAAATCCAGCAGCGATGGTAGTCGAAGAAGTCAACATACATACAGCAATGTATGTTTAACCACAGCGGGCACGCGCCCGGCCCGCAAGAGGCGTTGGCGCCCCAGGCCGGCAAAACCGGTGATTGTGCCAACAAAGCCAGCGTTCCGTGGCCGACGCAGGCAGGGAGGGCGACCGAAGGGCGCATGGCCCGTCCGTGTGGCGCCCTCGCAACCTGCAAAGCCCCACTGCCGCTGGGGCGATGCCGCATCACGCAGGAGTCTGGAACGAAAAACGGCGCCAGGGCGCCGTTGGGGGGTGCAAATCGCCACGCGAGGCTGTCAGCGGGGCAGATCGGAGAAGCCCATCAAAAACTCGTCGACCGCGCGCGCCGCCTGCCGTCCTTCGCGGATGGCCCACACCACCAGCGACTGGCCGCGGCGGATGTCGCCTGCGGCAAAGACCTTGGGCACGTTGGTCGCATAGCCACCGTCGAACTCCGTGGTGGCGCGGGCGTTGCCGCGGGCGTCCTTGTCCACGCCAAAGGCTTCCAGCACGGCGGCCACAGGGCTCACGAAACCCATGGCCAGCAGCACCAGATCGGCCTGGTAGTGCTTTTCCGTGCCCGGGACTTCCACCAGCTTGCCGTCCTTGAACTCCACCTGCACGGTGGTCAAACTCTTGACCTTGCCCTTCTCACCCGTGAATTCCTTGGTGGAGATGGCGAATTCGCGCACGCAACCCTCTTCGTGACTGGAACTGGTGCGCAGCTTGAGGGGCCAGTAGGGCCAGGTCAGCGGGCGGTTTTCCTGGCTCGGGGGCTGTGGCATGACCTCGAACTGGGTCACGCTCGCGGCACCGTGGCGGTTGCTGGTGCCCACGCAATCGCTGCCGGTGTCGCCACCGCCGATGACGATGACGTGCTTGCCGTCCGCGCGGATTTGCCCCTTGAGCTTGTCGCCCGCGTTGACCTTGTTCTGCTGAGGCAGGAACTCCATGGCGAAATGAATGCCGTCCAGATCGCGGCCCGGCACAGGCAGGTCGCGCGACTGCTCGGCGCCACCGGTCAGCAACACCGCATCGAATTCCTTCTGCAGTTGCTCAGGCGTGACGGTTTCCTTGGCCCAGTTCGTGACCTTGGAACCCTTGCCCAGGCCATCCTTGGCGGCGCCCACGAAGACGCTGGTGCGAAACACCACGCCTTCGGCTTCCATCTGCTGCACGCGGCGGTCGATGTGGGACTTCTCCATCTTGAAGTCAGGAATGCCGTAGCGCAGCAGCCCGCCCACACGGTCGTTCTTCTCGAACACGGTCACGTCGTGGCCAGCACGCGCGAGTTGCTGGGCGGCAGCCAGGCCGGCCGGGCCCGCGCCGACCACCGCCACCTTCTTGCCGGTCTTGTGCTTGGCCACGCGCGGCTTGACCCAGCCTTCGGCCCAGGCCCGGTCGATGATCGCGTGCTCGATGGACTTGATGCCCACGGGGTCGTCGTTCACGTTCAGCACACAGGCTGCCTCGCAGGGTGCGGGGCAGATGCGGCCCGTGAATTCGGGGAAGTTGTTGGTGGAATCCAGCACGGCCCACGCGCTCTTCCAGTCCTGCTGGTACACGAGGTCGTTGAAGTCCGGAATGATGTTGTTGACGGGGCAGCCGTTGTTGCAGAACGGCGTGCCGCAGTCCATGCAGCGCGCGCCCTGGATCTTGGCCTGCTTGTCGTCCAGGCCGATGACGAATTCCTTGTAGTGCTTCAGGCGCTCGGGCACGGGCTTGTAGCCCTCCTCGATGCGCTCGTACTCCATGAAGCCAGTGGTCTTTCCCATGACGGTGTCCTTTTATCTCTATGAATGATGTGCCGTGTTGCCGTTAGCGCAGCCTCATTTGGCTGCAACCGCTTCGGATTTGATAGCTGCTACCGCAGGCGTATCAGGCTCCTCCAGCACTTGTCGTTCATAAATCTCTGCCAGGGCGCGCTTGTATTCCGTCGGAAATACCTTCACGAACTTGCTGCGCGAGGCAGCCCAGTTGTCGAGCAGTTCACGCGCCCGCTTGCTGCCCGTCCAGCGGTTGTGATCTTCCAGCAGCTTCTTGAGCTGGGCTTCGTCCGTCTGGCCGTTGTGCCAGATCGAGCGCGGCACCGTCGCTTCCTGCTCCGTGGCGGGCAGGATGCGCTCCAGCGTCACCATGGACATATTGCAGCGGGTGTCGAACTGCCCGTCTTCGTCGTACACATACGCCACGCCGCCGCTCATGCCGGCCGCAAAGTTGCGGCCGGTCTTGCCCAACACCACCACGGTGCCGCCGGTCATGTATTCGCAGCCGTGGTCGCCCGTGCCTTCCACCACCGCCGTGGCGCCCGACAGGCGCACGGCAAAACGCTCGCCAGCGACGCCACTGAAGAAGGCCTCGCCCGTGGTGGCCCCGTACATCACGGTATTGCCCACGATGGTGTTGCGCACGGCATCGCCGCGGAAGTCGATGCTGGGGCGCACGATCACACGGCCGCCGGAAAGGCCCTTGCCGGTGTAGTCGTTGGCGTCACCGATCAGGTACAGCGTGATACCGCGCGTGAGGAAGGCGCCGAACGACTGGCCGCCGGTGCCCTCAAGCTGGATGCGAATGGTGTCGTCAGGCAGGCCATCGGGGTGCACGCGGGTGACCGCGCCGGACAGCATGGCACCAACCGAGCGGTTCACGTTGCGCGCAACCTCGATGAACTGCACGCGCTCGCCCTTTTCGATGGCGGGCTTGCTGCGCTCGATGAGCTTGCGGTCCAGCGTATGCTCGATGTTGTGGTCTTGCACATCCACGTGATAGCGCGGCACGTCGGCGGGCACGTTGGGCTGGGCAAAGAGGCGGCTGAAGTCGAGGCCGCGCGCCTTCCAGTGCTCGATGCCATGGCGCATGTCGAGCAGGTCGGTGCGGCCAATCAGGTCGTCGAACTTGCGAATGCCCAGCTGGGCCATGATCTGGCGCACTTCTTCGGCGATGAAGAAGAAATAGTTCACCACGTGCTCGGGCTTGCCCGAGAACTTCTTGCGCAGTTCGGGGTCTTGCGTGGCCACGCCCACGGGGCAGGTGTTGAGGTGGCACTTGCGCATCATGATGCAGCCTTCCACCACCAGCGGTGCCGTGGCAAAGCCGAACTCGTCAGCGCCGAGCAGTGCGCCGATGGCGACGTCGCGGCCGGTCTTCATCTGGCCGTCGGCCTGCACGCGGATACGGCCGCGCAGGCGGTTGAGCACCAGCGTCTGCTGGGTTTCGGCCAAGCCGATTTCCCACGGGCCGCCTGCGTGCTTGATGGACGACCAGGGCGATGCACCCGTGCCGCCGTCATGCCCAGCAATCACAACGTGGTCGCTCTTGCACTTGGCCACGCCTGCGGCGATGGTGCCCACACCCACTTCGGACACCAGCTTGACGCTGATGCCTGCGTGCGGCGCCACGTTCTTGAGATCGTGGATCAGCTGGGCCAGGTCTTCGATGGAATAGATGTCGTGGTGCGGCGGGGGAGAGATCAGCCCCACGCCCGGCACGCTGTGGCGCAGCTTGCCGATGTAGTTGGAGACCTTGCCGCCTGGCAGTTGCCCACCTTCACCGGGCTTGGCACCCTGCGCCATCTTGATCTGGATCTGATCAGCCGACGACAGGTACTCGGCCGTGACGCCGAACCGGCCCGACGCCACCTGCTTGATGCGGCTGCGCAGGGAGTCGCCGTCCAGCAGTGGCAGGTCCACCTCGACGTTTTCGGCGCCAATCACGCTCTTGAGGGTGTCGCCCTTCTTGATCGGGATACCCTTGAGTTCGTTGCGATAACGCGCAGCGTCTTCTCCGCCTTCGCCGGTGTTGCTCTTGCCGCCGATGCGGTTCATGGCCACGGCCAAAGTGGCGTGCGCTTCGGTGGAGATGGAGCCGAGCGACATGGCGCCGGTGGCAAATCGCTTGACGATTTCCTTGGCAGGCTCGACCTCGTCCACCGGGATCGCCTTGGCGGGGTCGATCTTGAACTCGAACAGGCCGCGCAGTGTCATATGGCGCTTGCTCTGGTCGTTGATGATCTGGGCGTATTCCTTGTACGTGTTCCAGTTGTTGGCACGCGTGCTGTGCTGCAGCTTGGCAATCGCGTCGGGGGTCCACATGTGGTCTTCGCCTCGGGCGCGCCACGCGTACTCGCCACCGGCATCCAGCATCGTTTCGAGCACAGGGTCGTCACCAAAGGCGGCCTTGTGCATGCGGATGGCTTCTTCGGCGATCTCGAACACGCCAATGCCTTCCACGCGGCTGGCAGTGCCAGTGAAGTACTTGCTGACGGTTTCCGAGTTCAGGCCAATGGCCTCGAACAGCTGTGCGCCGCAGTAGCTCATGTACGTGCTCACGCCCATCTTGGACATGATCTTCGAAAGACCCTTGCCAATGGCCTTCACGTAGTTGTAGATGGCCTTGTCGGCCGACAGGTCGCCACCCAGGTCCTTGTGCATCTCGGCCAGGGTTTCCATGGCGAGGTAGGGGTGAACCGCCTCGGCGCCGTAGCCCGCCAGCACGGCGAAGTGGTGCACTTCTCGCGCGGTGCCCGTCTCGACCACCAGGCCGGCGGTGGTGCGCAGGCCCGTCACCACCAGATGCTGGTGGATGGCCGACAGTGCCAGCAGCGCGGGAATAGCCACTTGCGTGGCGCTCACGGCGCGGTCACTGATGATGAGGATGTTGGCACCGCCTTTGATGGCGTCCACCGCCTGCGCGCACAGGGAGGCGAGCTTGGCTTCCACACCTTCACGGCCCCAGCTCAGCGGGTAGGTGATGTCGATAGTGGCACTCTTGAATTTGCCTTGCGTGTATTGCGCAATGTCGCGCAACTTGGCCATGTCGGCAAAGTCGAGTACAGGCTGGCTCACTTCGAGCCGCATCGGTGGGTTGACCTGGTTGATGTCCAGCAAGTTGGGCTTGGGGCCAATGAAGCTGTTGAGCGACATCACGATGGCCTCGCGGATCGGGTCGATCGGCGGGTTCGTCACTTGCGCGAACAACTGCTTGAAGTAGTTGTACAGCGGCTTGTTCTTGCCGGACAGCACAGCCAGGGGGCTGTCGTTGCCCATGGAGCCAATGCCCTCTTCGCCGTTCTTGGCCATGGGGGCCATCAGGAATTTGATGTCTTCCTGCGTGTAGCCGAAGGCCTGCTGGCGGTCCAGCAGGGGCAGTTCAGCGCCCTGCTGCGCAGCAGCATGGTCGCCGGCTTCGATGCTGTCGAGCTTGATGCGCAGGTTCTCGATCCACTGCTTGTAGGGCTTGGTGTTGACGATGTTGGCCTTGAGTTCGTCGTCCTCGATCAGCCGGCCCTGCTCCAAGTCGATGAGGAACATCTTGCCCGGCTGCAGGCGCCACTTGCGCACGATGCGGTTCTCGGGGATCGGCAGTACGCCGGATTCAGACCCCATGACGACCAGGTCATCGTCGGTGATGCAGTAGCGCGATGGGCGCAGGCCATTGCGGTCCAGCGTGGCGCCGATCTGGCGGCCGTCGGTGAACACGATGGAGGCCGGGCCGTCCCAGGGCTCGAGCATGGCAGCGTGGTATTCATAGAAGGCGCGGCGGCGCTCGTCCATGGTGGTGTGCTGCTCCCAGGGTTCCGGAATCATCATCATCACGGCCTGGCTGATCGGGTAGCCGGCCATGGTCAGCAGTTCGAGGCAGTTGTCGAACGTGGCAGTGTCGGACTGGTCGGCGAAGCTGATGGGGTAGAGCTTTTGAAGGTCAGCCGCGAGCACTGGCGAAGCCATGACGCCTTCGCGCGCCTTCATCCAGTTGTAGTTGCCCTTGACGGTGTTGATTTCACCGTTGTGCGCCACGTAGCGGTAGGGGTGGGCCAGCGGCCACTCCGGGAAGGTGTTGGTGGAGAAGCGCTGGTGCACCAGGCCGATGGCGGAGACGCAGCGCTCATCCTGCAGGTCAAGGTAGTACTTGCCCACTTGGTCGGCCAGCAGCAGGCCCTTGTAGACCACGGTGCGGCTGCTCATGCTGGGCACGTAATACTCTTTGCTGTGCTTCAGCTTGAGAGCCTGGATGTTGGCGCTGGCCGTCTTACGGATGACGTAGAGCTTGCGTTCCAGCGCATCCTGGACGATCACGTCGTTGCCGCGGCCGATGAAGACCTGGCGCAGGATGGGCTCCTTCTTGCGCACGGTGGGCGACATGGGCATGTCGCGGTTGACCGGTACATCACGCCAACCCAGCAGCACCTGCCCCTCGGCCTTGATGGCGCGCTCCATCTCCTGCTCGCACGCAAGGCGGGAGGCGTGCTCCTTGGGCAAAAAGATCATGCCCACGCCATACTCGCCTGCCGCAGGCAAGGTCACGCCTTGCTTGGCCATTTCCTCGCGGTAGAGGGCATCCGGAATCTGGATGAGGATCCCGGCGCCATCGCCCATCAGCGGGTCGGCACCCACGGCGCCACGGTGATCGATGTTTTCCAGGATCTTCAGGGCCTGCGTCACGATGTCGTGGCGCTTGATGCCCTTGATGTGGGCCACAAACCCGAGGCCGCAGGCGTCGTGTTCGTTACCCGATGAATACAAACCGTGTTGTTGCAGATGCTGGATCTCGGCGGCCGTGGTCATGGCGCACTCCTCATGTTTTTCGCAGGGAAGCGAAGATTAGTGCATTGCAACATCTCTTGGCAAGTGGATTAATTGGGGTCAGATACATATATAGTGAATTCGGATTGATTTGCCGATTAAATTGGGGACACATTAATTCGAGAAAATTCAACCTGAAGGAAGAGTTGACCTCTCCTCGCCGAGATTACTTTTGGGTCAAGGGAGGACGCCCGGCGGGGCGCGGGGTGACACGGCGTGGCGTGTCTGCTTGCAGCGCTTGCACGAAGTGAGCGTCACCCAACGCCCATCCGCTGAGGGCGGAAGACGTCAGGGCCGCTCGGTCCTGAGACGAGAGTCCCGCTTCTACCAAGGCCGCGTAGGCCGCTTCACGGGCAAAAGGCGTATTGCCCAGTGCCCAATAGAGGGCATGGGGCGAGAGCAGGCGCTCACTGCGCAAGCCCAGCCAGTGGCCGTGGCTGGACCACGGGTAGTCCGCAGCCCGGCCCACGTCGCCAGCGCGAACGGGGTTCAGGTCGAAGTACACCATGCAAGGCAGCAGGTAGCGCTCGGGCTGCAACACCGCAGAACGGTAGCGCCCCTCCCACAGCGTGCCGGTACGGCCATGGCGCCGATTGAAGTACTGCACATAGCGCCGCCCCACGGCTTGCATCATCTGAGGCAGCCCCTGCCCCGTAGCCGGCGTGGCCAGAAGATGAAAGTGATTGGCCATCAGCACGTAGGCGTGCACGGCCACCTCGTACTTCTGGGCGTTGTCCGCCAGGAGCGTAAGCATCATCTCGTAGTCCTCGCGGTCGACAAAGATGGCTTGGCGGTTGTTGCCGCGCTGGATGATGTGGTGCAGATGGCCTGGCAAGGTCAGGCGCGGCAGGCGGGCCATGGATCGGAGAGAAGCTGAGGAGGACAGGATGATAAACCCGTCCCCAATTTCTCCCCTCAAGGAGTTCCCTACGCTTGAATGGATGCTGTTGTCGATTCCGCAGTGGCGTGACCCGCACCAGTCTCTTGGTCTTGGGAAGCGATGCCAAAGCGCCTACCCATCGCCCCCTCCAGGCCGAACTCGGTCAGGATCGCCTTCAGTCGCTCCGCAGCACTGCGCTTCTTCTGTCCGGTATAGCGGGCAATGATGAGCTCGTTTTTCATGCTGTGCTCCCAGCCCACCAACTCGGTCACGGTGACCTGGTAGCCGCTGGCCTCCAGATACAGGCAGCGCAATACGTTGGTGACCTGGCTTCCCAATTCACGCGTGTGCAAAGGGTGGCGCCACAGTTCAGCCAGAGGGGTGCGGGCGAGTTGCAGGGCCTTGCCCTGGCGCAGGCAAGCTGCCATCTCGGCCTGGCAGCACGGCACCAGCACCATGGCGCGGGCCTTCTTCTGGAGCCCGAAGGCAATGGCGTCGTCGGTGGCGGTGTCGCATGCATGCAAGGCAGTGACCACGTCGATCTGTGCTGGCAGGTCATCGGCACCAGTGGCCTCGGCGACCGAAACGTTAAGGAAGGACATTCGCCCAAATCCCAGTTTGCCAGCGAGCAGGCGCGACTTTTCCACCAGTTCGCCTCGCGTTTCCACGCCGTAGATATGCCCCTTGCCCAGCGCCTTGAAGTACAGGTCGTAGAGGATGAACCCAAGGTAGGACTTGCCCGCTCCATGGTCCGCCAAGGTAGGGCCTGCGGCGCCCGCGGACAGTTCCGCAAGCAAGGGTTCGATGAAGTTGAAGAGGTGGTACACCTGCTTGAGCTTGCGGCGAGAGTCCTGGTTAAGGCGCCCGTCGCGCGTCAGGATGTGCAGTTCCTGGAGCAGTTCAACCGACTGGCCGGGCCGCAGCTCCGACAGGACGTCCTGCGGCGCGCCGGAAGCCATTGGCTTCTTCGAAGTAGCCGAGCCTGCCTGCGCTGCCCCTGCGGGCCGTAGGCGCCCGCTCGCGGTGGAGTTGGTTTTTTTCATGACTGGGTCCGCGCGGGCTCACCCGACGGAGATACCGCAGTTGCGCCGGCGCCGACATTCAGCGCCGACCATCCTGCTATGCCGAGGCCCCGCAGCACCTCCATGTTGCGCTCGAAAATGGCTTCTGCATCGGGAAATACCTCCACAGCCCGATCAATGCTCTCTTCGCGCAGCAGGTGCAGCGTGGGATAAGGCGATCGATTGGTGCAATTGGTCACATCGTCCTCGGTGGTACCCGCAAACTGAAACTGCGGATGAAAGCTCGCAATCTGCAGTGTTCCGTCCAAATCCATCTTCTCCAGCAGCGCCTCGGCAGCGTCTTGAAAGTCGTTGAAATCGAGGAAATCGTTCAGGCAGTGCGGGACGATGAGCAAGGTGGTGTCGCGCTGTTCGGGCGACGCAGCCACCAGCGCGGACAGTTCGCTGCGCAACGCTTCCAGCACTTCCGCGGGGTTGTTAGCCAGCGTGACCGCGTAATGAATCTGCCCCTTCACGTGGACGCCTTTGGCGAAGGGGCAGAGGTTGAGCCCGATCACCGCCCGCTCCAGCCATTGCACGGTGTCGCCCACAAAAGGCACGGCGGAATCAGGTGAGCCGGCATGTACGGCAAGGGAAGGTGTGATCATGGTATGGCGAGCGCGCAAGGCGCGGGGCTGGGCGCAAGATTCTAAGGCGGGGGCCTTGGGCGGCTGGCGGGGGGCATGCCCTCCCTACAGCGAGGCACCCTCGAGATCCGTCCGGGTTCGCTCAGTCGAACAGGCGTCGACCGCTCAAACGCTCGTGCTCACGGGCGGCGAAGCGGTCCGTCATGCCGGCAATGAAATCCGCCACCGCCCGGGCCCGCACCGGGCCACCATCCGCAGACGCCGCTTGTTCAGCGAAACCCGCGTTCATTTCATGGGGCGACTCGAGGTACGCGGCAAAAAGATCCCGAACGACCTCCTGTGCGCGCGCCGTCGTGTCCATGACACGCGGATGACGATACAAGTTCTTGAACAGGAATTGCTTGAGCTGCAGCGACCGCTCGCGCATGACATCGCCGAACATCACCAGCGGCGGCGCCCGGCGCACGGCCTGGACATCGGCCGGGGCATGCCGCGATAACGCGGCCTGGGTTGCGTCGATGACGTCGTACACCTGGGCGCTGAGCATGCGCCGAATGGCTTCGTACAAGAGCCTGCGCTGCAGCGGCGCACGCCCCAGATCCGGATGTTCCGCCTGGGCGGCTGCACGGAACTGATCGAACAGCGGAACGTCGCGCAACTGCGCCAATGTGATCAAACCCGAGCGGACACCGTCGTCAATGTCGTGTGCGTTGTAAGAAATCTCATCGGCGAGATTGCACAATTGCGCCTCCAAACTCGGCTGCTCCTTGCGCAGGAAACGCGCCCCCACACCGCCGGGCTCGCTCTCCTCCAACAACTGCGCGTTGCGCCGGGAACAGTGCTTGAGTACGCCTTCTCGCGTTTCGAAGGTGAGATTCAAACCGTCGTATTGGGGGTAGCGCTCCTCCAGCTTGTCCACCACGCGCAGGCTCTGCAGATTGTGCTCAAAGCCACCGTGTTCGGACATGCATCCGTTCAGCGCATCCTGCCCTGCATGGCCAAACGGGGTGTGCCCGAGGTCGTGCGCAAGGGAGATGGCTTCGACCAGGTCTTCGTTGATCCGCAACGACCGAGCGATGGAGCGGCCCAGTTGGGCCACTTCCAGCGAATGGGTCAGCCGTGTGCGGAAGAGATCGCCTTCGTGGTTGAGAAAAACCTGCGTCTTGTAGACCAGACGGCGAAACGCCGTGGAGTGCACGATGCGGTCCCGGTCCCGCTGGTATTCGGTCCGGGTGGGCGCGGGCGTCTCGGCATGCCGGCGGCCGAGCGACCGGGCAGGGTCACAGGCATAAGGAGCTAGGGAAAACATTTCGAACGAATTTGGCCGCTTGCGCTTTACAGGTGAGCGCAAGCAGCTATCAATTAAGGAGCACAGAAGTCCTCAATCACCGAGCGTACGAGTGCATCCGGGGCCGGACGCATCGCAGCTCGGCCCGGGCCGTCGATCACCACAAAGCGAATTTCCCCGCCCTCGGCCTTCTTGTCCACTCTCATGAGCTGCAGATAGCGCCCTACGTTGTCATTCGCGTCGATCACCGCGCCGCGCACCGGCAGACCTGCCCGCCCGATCAGCGCAGTGAGCCTACGGACGAAATCCGCGTCGACCAGTCCGAGGCGCCGGGACAACTCTGCGGCCATCACCATGCCGGCGCCCACGCCCTCTCCATGCAACCAGGCACCGTACCCCATGCCGGCTTCGATGGCGTGGCCAAACGTGTGTCCGAAATTCAAGATTGCTCGCAAGCCGGCCTCGCGCTCATCCGCCCCCACGACCTGCGCCTTGATCTCACAGCAGCGCCGCACCGCGTGCGCCAAGGCAGCGCGGTCCCGGGCCATCAAGGCGTCGATGTTGGATTCAAGCCACGCAAAAAACGCCATGTCGGCGATTGGCCCGTACTTGATCACCTCGGCCAGACCGGCGCTGAATTCCCGTGCAGGCAGGGTGTCCAGCACATCCAGGTCGCACACTACCAACTGGGGCTGGTAAAAGGCGCCGATCATGTTCTTGCCCAGTGGATGGTTGATCGCCGTCTTGCCACCCACCGAGGAGTCCACCTGGGCGAGCAAGGTCGTCGGCACTTGCACAAAAGGCACGCCGCGCATGTAGCTAGCGGCCGCAAATCCGGTCATATCACCGACCACCCCGCCTCCCAGCGCAAAGAGCACCGTTTTACGGTCGCATCCGTGGGAAAGGAGGGCGTCGAAAATTCGTTGCAGGACCTGCCAGTTCTTGTGCTCTTCTCCATCGGGTAGCAGTACTTCATGGATCCGCGCATACCGGCCACTCAGGGCGGTCCGCAGCTGGGCCGCGTAAAGCGGACCGACGGTGGTATTGCTCACGATCAGTGCCGTGCTGGCTTGGGGTACGGTTGCGTAGATGGAAGGCTCGGCTATCAGACCGCTGCCAATGGCGATGCGATAGCTGCGATCGCCGAGATCGATGGGGACTTCCTGGAGAGGCTGGAGCATGGCGCGTATTGTCCGAGGTAAACAGAAGCCCAATGGGCAAGCTAAGCATTGTGCCCTGCCTTACGCCCTTCGCCAGTGGCGCAGCTAGCAGCTTCTGACAGCACACTCCCTTTGTCCTCCTGTTCAGCAAGAGTTGCGGGTTAAACCGCAAAAAATGAGCCACCGCAAATCGAATCCAGAGATTCCGGCTTCCTTGATGGAACTTCCCGCGGCGGCTACTCAGCGCCATAAAAAAAACCCCGGCGAGCCGGGGTTTTTAAGAGGGGCCTGTGCCGATGGCACTGCGAACACGCGCAGCACCGATTCGGCTCGACATTACGGACAGGTGAACTCGAGAGGATCCCCGCCAGGCGGTATAGAAGCAGCGCTCACAACGGTGATGCTAAACGTACGGGTGACCGAAGTAGATCCCTTTGTCGCTGTCACCAAGAAACGTTGATCGCCACAGTTCGCAACCTTCGGAACACCGTTGAGAACACCCGCCGTGTCGGTTGTTCCACTGGTCAACCACGAGGGCAATCCAGTGAACTTCCACGTCACGCCGCTCGTCGATGCGACGAACGAGTAAGTAAAGCTCTTACCAACTTGGGCAGTTCCAAGAGAGCAAACAGCATTGGAATTGCATTCGCCGATAGCAAAGTCTTCTGGCAGTCCCCCCACCACCTTAAGCTTCACGGTGGCGGTGTCAGAAACCTTGTTTCTGTCAACAACCGTCACGGTCGCACGGTATTCACGCTCAACAGCGTCCTTGCTGACCTTGCCGCTGATCATGCCCGTGCCTGCATCAATCGACAGACCTGGAGGCAAGCCAGATGCCGACCAAGTATAAGGAGGCAATCCGCCCTTTGCAGACAACAATGCGGTGAACGGAACTTCCTTTGTAACCTCGCCCAAATCGACGTCGTCCAACGTGGGCGGAGCTGTCAGCGCTTCCAGCACGGAGACCGCATAAATGCCCGTAATAGGGTCGGTGATACCGTTGCTGACGTTGTTATCAAACCGATCCGTCGTGTACTCCATGAAGATCGGGCCGGTTTCTGTCCCGCTGAGCAACGAGAAAGTCGCAATTCCGCCCACAGACGGCAGTTGCAAAACGCTGCCACTTTGAGAGCCCGCCACAAGTCGTGCACCTTGTGCCGCTTCGGTACCTGCAAGGATACGGACCTGAACATTGGCGCCCGAATTACTTGCAGTCGGCTGATTCGCATCATCCATCACAAAGACTTGGATCCCCATCTGGTTCAGCAGGCCATTAGCGTTGGTCTTGGTGCCCAAATAGCCGGGGATCTGTGCGGCCATGCGAACGCTGGCGGGTTTGCCAGTCGTTCCGCCAACACTGACGTCTACGCTGGCGGTCTTTGTACGGCCATCACGAGGATCTGTCACAGAGCAGGTGATGCGTGCAGTGCCGGCGCTGTTACCCGCGTGGAAGTGAAATGAATTTCCGCCGGAGTTCGCGTCCAAAGCAATATTTCGATAGGCGTTTGGAACTTTGACTTTTCCGCCATTACCGTCATCCACTTCGGTCTCATGCTCCGGATCCCCATCCAAATAATAAAGCGCTCCAGTGCTCAGTCCTCCCGCGACATTGCAACCGAAAATATCTTCCCCTCCAGGGATCGCAACATTTCCCTTACGGGCATCCACGTATAGAGTTGTAGTGTAAGGACTATATGCCCCAATGCCAGCGGCGACACCCGCGATATTTACCGGCAACTCAACCTTATCCGCCCGCAGCGTGATACTGTAGTTTTCCTGGGTTTCACCAGGACTCCCCCCGCCGCCCCCGCATGCTGCTACCGTTGCAGCCAGAGCAAGGATTAGAAACTTGGATTTTTTAAACATGTGCATCCTCTGCTGAATAAAATTTAACGCGCCGCTGTGCGTTCGGTGATAATTTTTGGAGTGATAAAAATCAGCATTTCTTGCTTATTAGCTTGTTTCGTTTTTGTTTTGAAAAGATTTCCAACACCCGGAATATCACCCAAAAACGGAACCTTAGCTTCGGCATCATCTTCAAAAAGCTCAAAAATGCCACCAATTACCACTGTTCCACCGTTTTCAACCAAAACCTGCGTTTTAATGTGCTTGGTATTAATAGCACGTACGTTCTGGAGTATTTCACCGGGACTGTCTTTATTAACATCCAAATCCAAAATAATGTTTCCTTCGGGCGTGATCTGAGGCAACACCTCCAGCTTCAAAACCGCCTTTTTAAACGCAATCACCGTCCCACCGTTAGGTGCAGTCACCGGATAAGGAAATTCCGTCCCCTGTTCAATCGACGCCTTGGTTTGGTCAGCGGTGACAACCCGCGGACTCGACACAATCTTGCCTTTCCCATCCGCCTCCATCGCCGAAATTTCAAGGTTCAGGAACCTGTTGGCTGCAGAATTAAAAATGGAGATAGCAAAACTTGCAGGATCAAATCCACCCTGGGCCTGAGCGGGCAGATTGACAAAGTTGCCCAGTACATTGGTAGAGCCGCCTGCTCCAGACGAAGATACCGCGTTGCTATAGCTGGTGCCAAAAGCCACACTGTTGCCGCCACCAAGGTTGTAACCGCCGGTTCCCCCGCGATTTGCGCGCAAATCGGTGCCACCCAAGCGGACCCCTAAAGAACGGCCAAACGTATCGGAGGCCTCGACAATACGCGCTTCGATCATCACTTGCCTGACCGCCACATCCAGTGTCGACAGCAGCTGGCGAACCTCCTCAAGCTTGCTTGGCGTATCGGTCACGAACAACTGGTTCGTCCTGGGTTCAGCGATCGCGCTTCCCCGCTCAGACAGGAAGCGATTGGAGGTACCCCCTCCCCCTCCGCTTGATGACGACGTCAGCTGCGTGACCATGTCCACCGCTTTCGCGTAGTTCATCTGAAACGCTTGCGTCCGCAGCGGTTCTAGCTTTTGAATAGCCAAGGCGGCTTCGTAATCTTTCTTTGTCCGATCATCAATTTCGTCTTTAGGAGCGATCCACAGTACCGTCCCGGTCTTTCGCATGCCGAGACCCTTGGCTTCCATGATGATTTGAAGGGCCTGATCCCAAGGCACATCTTTCAGGCGCAGCGTCAGCGAGCCGGTAACCGTATCCGATGTCACAATATTGAAATTTGTGAAATCAGCAATCACTTGAAGTAGCGATCGGACTTCAATATTCTGAAAGTTGAGGGAGAGCTTTTCACCGCTGTAACCTGGTCCCTGGGTCAGCTTGTTCAAATCCACCTTTTTCTGGCGGATTTCCACGACGAACTGACTATCGCTCTGATATGCGCTGTGCTCCCATTCGCCAACCGGGTCAATCGTCATTCGCACCCGCTCGCCTTGCTGGACAGTGGAAATGGTTTGCACGGGGGTGCCAAAGTCACCGACATCGAGGCGGCGGCGCAGCCCTTCCGGCAGTGAAGATTTCAAGAAGTCGACAACCAAACCCTTACCCTGCTGCCGAATGTCCACCCCTACCTGACTGGAGGGAAGCGTGACGACTACGCGGCCCGAGCCGTCGGCCCCACGTCGAAAATCGACGTCTCGCAGGGTTTGCGTCTCGGTATTGGCAGCTTCTGCAAAGGTCTGCGTGGCTGGCGTTTGAACCTGTGCCGCCGCAGAACTGGCGGGAGCCAAGGAGATCAGTAGCGAATTTCCCTGAATATCGGCTTGGTAGGAAGTTGCCTGTTTCAAGTTCAGCACAATGCGAGAACGATCGCCGGCCTGCACCAGATTGACGGATTTCAAATTCCCCGTATTGACTTCAAAAGTAGTGCGCCCCGTCGCATTGGATGCGCCCGAAAAATCGAGCGCAATGCGGGGAGGAGTCTGGATGGCAAATCCCGTGGGCAATGTCTGAAGTGGCTCCTTGAAGTCAACGCGCACCACATCCACGCCATTTTGTATACTGCCCGTCACGCTTTGGATTACCACCTCGGCATGAGCAGCAAGGGGCAAAAGCACAGCGGCAGAAGCGCCCATCGCCACTTGAAAAATTCTAGCCGCGTAAAATTTTAGGTATTTCATTTTTTGCCCTCTTGCAGATCTAGCGAAGCCGTACGCTCGATCCAATCACCCGTTGCATCTTGCACAATCTCACGCAACTGAATGGAATTTTCGGTAATGCGTGTGATTTTTCCGTAATTTTGCCCAATGTAGTTTCCAACCTTGACCTGATAGAGCAGCTTGTCCACCCTTAACAAGGCTGTCGGCGTTCCTTTTTTATCAAGACTGCCGACCATTGCCATCACGTCAAGTGGGTAAGATTCAAGAGGCTCTTTACGTCGAGCCATTTCAGGGGCAATCAGAGCAGCATTGGAGGCAGATTGTGTCGACTCACGGCGAAGTGCTTGCGTCAACTTGACCGGGTTAAATGGTTCTATTCCCGCTTCCATGGCGTAGGACTGCGGCAAGAATTTCTTTGGCTCGGTGAGCGGAGTAACACGCGGCTTGGTCGTCGCGCGCAATTGCGCCATCCACTGGCGCAACTCCTCATCCCCGGACGATCCGCAGGCAGCAAGCACGAAAGATACCGCCAGCACTAAAAACAGCTTGATTGACGTCATTTCTTCGCGCCCTTCGTGGCTTGTTTTTGAGCTTGAATTTCTTCAGGATCAAGATAGCGGAAGGTTCGGGCTGTAGCCTCCATCGTGAGGACCGAAGGGTCCTTGTCCTTACCCTGCGGAGCGATCGATATATTGTTCAGAGTTACAATCCGCGACAAATGTGCAATATCGGAGGCAAAATATCCCATGTCATGATATTTGCCAGTCACCTTGATTTGAATCGGTAGTTCAGCGTAATACTCTCTTACCACAACCTGCCCCGGCCGAAACAGATCGAACTGAAGACTTCTTCCTAAACCTGCTTGATTGATATCCGACAACAGTGCAGCCATTTCAGCTTTACTTGGCAGTTGCTTCTCTAGCTGAATCACGTACTGCTGAACTTGTTCTCGCTGCCGCTTTAAAGCTTCCAAGCTCACAGCCTTTATCAGCTTCGTCTCATAGTCTTTCCGAAGGCTCGCCTCTTTGGCCACCTCAGCATCGAGCTCGACTTCGTACTCGTTGATCTTCGCGAACCACAAGCCGGCGGCAACGCCAACTGCAATGAAAACGCAAAGGAGAACCTTCGGCAGAATCGGCCATAGCGATGGATCTTTTGGATCGAGATTTCTAAATTGCCGCGAGAGATTATCTTGCAAGGCAGCGAAATCAATTTGTTTCGTTGATTTTTTTGCCATAACTATTTCCCAGTCGCCGCACTCGCAGCGTCTTGCGCCTTTTGCACCTCACCCGTGCGCATCAACCGAAAACGCAGGTTGAATGCAAATACTCGGCGTTGATCCTTGGACGAAAGCGCCATATTGCTTGCGACAATTTCGACGAGTTCAGGCTTGGAAAGCCACGGCGTGTTGTCCGTCAGGTTGCGAAGCATCTCGGACACACGCTCATTGGACTGCGCCGACCCCTGCATTGCGATCACCTGATCGGTCTGTTTGATACTGGTGACAAAGACACCCTCCGGTATCTGACGCACCAACTCATTGAGCAAATGGACAGGAAGATTTCGATCTGATTGCAGATCTTCCACCGCTTTTTGGCGCGCACGCAGGGCAGCAATCTCCTCCTCGATCATGGCAATTTCCTTGATCTGCCCTTCCAAAACCTTGATTTCAGCCTGGAGAAACGTGTTTCGCTCTTGCTGGGCAGTGATCATCATCTGGAACCACCAATAAATAGCACCAGCAATTGCAAGTCCGACGAGAAAAGACGCAAACATCGTCGCTTGGAACGCTTCCTTGCGACGTTTGCGCGCGGCTTCCCGATGGGGAAGTAAATTGATCAGAATCACTGCAGGAACCTCCGCATGGCCAAGCCGCATGACGTGAGGTATGACGGCGCCTCACGCACCATTTTTTTCAAACGGACGGAACTTCCAATTTCCATGCCGTCAAATGGATTGACGGCGCTACAGGCAAAACCCGTCTGTTGCGTCACGGCCTCCGTGAGTCCAGGCAGTGGGGCAGAGCCACCAGCAAGCATGATGTGATCGACGCGGTTGTGGGGAGTACTCGTGAAGAAAAATTGCAAGGCCCGACCAATTTCTTGCGCCATGCTGTCGACAAACGGCTTGAGCACTGCAGACTGGTAGTCCTCCGGTAAATCCCCACTACGTTTTTTGCTTTCAGCCTCTTCCACCGAGAAACCATACTGGCGCACGATCAACTGGGTCAGCTGAGCTCCTCCGAAAGCTTGGTCGCGATCGTAGAGGACTTCCTCATTTCGGATGACTTGCATGCTCGTCGTCAACGCACCCACCTCAAACAACGCGACCAGGGCGTCAACCCCCTTCTTTGGCAAAGCCTCGATGAGGCGGCCAGCTGCGAGCCTGGAAGCGTGCGATTCGATATCGACCACCACCGGTTTGAGGCCGGCGGCTTCCGCCAAACCTTGGCGATCCTGGACCTTTTCGCGGCGAGAGGCAGCGATGAGTACGTCGACATCCCCCGGAGCATTCTTGCTTGGTCCCATCACGCAGAAGTCCAGACTGACCTCATCAAGCGAGAATGGAATGTACTGGTTGGCCTCAGACTCGACTTGAACCTCGAGCTCCTGCTCGGTCATCCCCCCAGGAAGTGTGATCTTCTTGGTGATGACAGCAGAGGGAGGCAGGGCTAAAGCCACGTTTTTCGTCCGCGTCCCGCTTTTCTTGACCAGCCGGCGCAAGGCGTCAGCCACCTCGTCGAACTTTTCGATGTTTCCATCTGTGATCCAGCCGCGCTCGAGCGGCTCGATGGCACAGCGCTCCAGCACCAGATTGCCCGCCTTATCGCGGCCAAGCTCCACTAGCTTGACGCTGGAGGAACTGATGTCGATTCCCAGCAAAGGCGGAGACTGGCGACTGAACAAAGACCCCATTGAGCTCAAGATTGGTCCCCTGTAACTTGCCAAAATGAGGCAACAAAACTTAACACTTCACATGAATGCTATCAGTAAGATAGTTCTCCGGCAAAGATTTTTCCCCGCGTGACACTTTCAGAACGTTGCCAAAAGCAGACGATTTCCGGACGCTTCGCAACACCGTTTGGCGGCGTTCGCCTGCCTCTCAGTAAGGGCCGCTTGGAACCAATGTGGTGTTTGCCAGGGTAGGTGCTGGGTTCATTTTTATAATGCGCTCTCTTACTCCCGGAGCGATATGCCCCCCTCTTCACCGAAGTCCGCCAATGGGCAGGACTCTTCCTCCGCTCCAGCTCGCCCCGTACGCAACGTCTGGCTGCGTTGGCTCGTGCGTTTCATCGTTTGGACCTTGGGCCTTGCCGGTGCCGCCGCGGTGGCGCTGCTGTTGACTATTGCTGTGGCGCTGGCTGTGGCCTACCCCAACCTGCCCGACATCTCCGACCTTGCCGACTACCGCCCCAAGTTGCCGCTGCGGGTGTATTCGGCCGAGGGCGCGTTGCTGGGAGAGTTCGGTGAAGAGCGCCGCAATTTGACGCCCATTGATGAGATCCCCCAGGTGATGAAAGACGCGGTTCTCGCGATCGAGGATGCGCGCTTCTTCCAGCATGGCGGCGTGGACTATAAAGGGGTAGTACGAGCCGGTTTGGCCAATCTTGGCAGAGTTAAAAGCCAGGGCGCCTCGACCATCACCATGCAGGTCGCCAGAAATGTATATCTGTCGTCAGAGAAAACATTTACTCGCAAAATTTACGAAATTTTACTCACCTTTAAGCTCGAGCATTTATTGACAAAAGATCAAATTCTCGAGATTTACATGAACCAGATTTACCTGGGAAACCGGGCATATGGTTTCTCGGCGGCTTCGGAGGCATATTTCGGAAAGCCGCTCAAATCAGTCTCGGTGGCCGAAGCGGCGATGCTCGCCGGCCTGCCCAAGGCGCCCTCGGCTTACAACCCCATCAGCAACCCCAAGCGGGCGCGGTCGAGACAGCTGTACATCATCGAGAGGATGGAGGAGAACGGATTCATCACTGCCGATCAAGCAGCACAGGCCAAAAAGGAAGAGCTCAAGATCCGCACCGGCCCGGACGGCACGCGAATCCATGCTGAGTACGTGGCCGAGATGGCGCGTCAGCTGATTTTTACGCAGTATGGCAACGAAGCCTACACACGTGGGCTGAACGTGTACACCACCCTCAATGCCGCAGAACAGGAAGCCGCCTACGGTGCGCTGCGCAGGGGCATCATGGACTACGAACGCCGACAGCAATACCGCGGGCCCGAGAAATTCGTGACATTGCCCACTGCAGCCCAGGACGTCGAGGACGCCATTGACGACGCGCTGGCCAACCACCCAGACAATGGGGATGTGCTTTCCGCCGTGGTACTGGAAGCCTCCGCTCGCAAGATCGTTGCGGCCCGCGCGAACGGCGATACGCTCGAAATCACCGGCGACGGATTGAAGCCCGCGCAATCCGGCCTGAGTGACAAGGCGCCGCCCAACATCAAGATCCGGCGGGGAGCCGTCATCCGCGTGGTGAAGACCCCCAAGAACATGTGGGAGATCACACAACTACCGGAAGTCGAGGGAGCACTGGTGGCGCTGGACCCGCGAACAGGCGCCATCCGCGCACTGGTCGGTGGGTTTGACTTTGACAAGAACAAGTTCAACCACGCGGCGCAAGCGTGGCGCCAGCCGGGCTCCAGCTTCAAGCCTTTCATTTACTCCGCAGCGCTGGAGAAGGGGTTTACGCCAGCCACCGTCATCAACGATGCGCCCTTGTTCTTCGATGCCGGCGTAACGGGCGGCCAGCCGTGGGAGCCGAAGAACTACGACGGCAAGTACGACGGCCCCATGAGCATGCGCACGGGGCTCGCCAAGTCCAAGAACATGATCTCGATCCGGATACTGCAAGCGGTGGGCGCCAAGAATGCACAGGAATGGGTGTCCCGTTTTGGTTTTGACGCTGACAAGCACCCGGCCTACCTCACCATGGCACTGGGCGCGGGCTCAGTGACTCCGTTGCAGATGGCCACGGCCTATTCCGTATTTGCCAACGGCGGGTACCGCGTCAACCCATGGTTGATCGCCAAGGTCACGGACCACAAAGGGCGTGTGATTTCAGAGACCGCCGCTCCCGTCCCCAGCGAGCAGCCCCGCGCGATCGACGCTCGGAACGCCTTCGTCATGAACAGCCTGCTGCAGGAAGTCACCCGCTCGGGCACTGCGGCGCGCGCGCAAGCCACGCTGAAACGTCCCGACCTCTACGGCAAGACGGGTACGACCAACGACTCGGTGGATGCATGGTTTGCGGGCTACCAGCCGACCATCGCTGCGGTGACCTGGATTGGTTACGACACCCCCCGCAACCTGGGAAGCCGCGAAACTGGCGGGGGCCTGAGCCTTCCGGTGTGGATCAGCTTCATGGAGCGGGCACTCAAAGGAGTGCCTGTCATGGAACCCACGGTGCCCGCCGGGGTTGTCAATGTGGGAGGCGAGTGGTTCTATGAGGAATATGCGCGCAACAGCGGCGTTCCGAGCGTGGGCCTTGATGCCCCACGCCCTGCGGCATCGACCACCGTCCCGCAGGCGCCGCCTCCAGCCGAGGAACGCAACCGGATTCTGGACCTGTTCCGCAATTGACCTGCCGCGCAAGATACAGAGGCGGCTTGAAGCGCCTCTGCCCACGCGAGCGCCAAGGCGAAGGATCAGTCGGATGACAGGCGCAGCGGCGTTCCAGCCTGCTCGGTGGCCGCCCGGCTGAGGCACTCGAAGAACTCTCCCGCGCCCTTGGTGTCTTGCCAGGCACTGCCATCAAAGCGGTAGTGGTAGCCACCCGATCGCGCCGCCATCCATACTTCGTGCAGCGGCTTTTGCAGGTTGACCACGATCTGCGTGCGGTTGGGGAATGTCAAGGTCACCATGCCGCCCGACCGCTGCGCGTCGAGGTCAGCATCTGTGGCATCGTTGATGCGATCACAGCTGCGCTCGACGGCGAGCAGCAGTTTCTCCGCATGGTCCATGAATTCAAGGTCGGTCATTACAATTTGCGCATGTTGATTGCTTCCCAAATTCTAGTCAGGACACTCGTCCCTATGGCCGTTGCGGCCGTTCTTTCGGGTTGCGGTCAATCGGGGCCGCTGTATCTGCCCACGGCCCCCGAGGCTGCGCAGCGGGCCACCCTGCCGCAGACGCTGGCGCCCAGTCTCGCCCGCGAGCCAGCGCCTGGGTCTGCGCAGCCACCCGCTTCCGGGGCGTCCGCCCCACGCTAAGAACGTGTTGGCCCGCATGACGCGGGCCGTCTGCTCCCGGCTCGTGCTGGAGCTAGCGCTGCCCCACGGTCCCATCTCGGGTCAGGGCCATGTCCTTCAGCAAGCCCTTTGCGATACCGCCGACAAGGCGCTGAAACCCAGAAACGCTTGATATCTATCAAGGAGCACTCGAAGGGTTACTCGTACAGTTCGTGCTTTATTGCACCGTAGGATGGCCATGGCCCTGGAACTCTACCGCGACAAGAACCATGCTTGTCTGATGTTCACCGACCTCATCGAAGAAGACGGTCAGGCTGTGCAGGCCAACCAGTTCTTGATCGTGGATGACGATACGGGCGCCATCATCGATCCAGGCGGCAACCTCGCGTTCAACGAGCTGTTCATGGGCATGACCAAGCACTTTCCCCCGCACAAGCTCTCCTACCTGATCGCCTCGCACGCCGATCCAGACATCATTGCCTCCCTGGACCGCTGGATGACTAGCACCAAGGCACACTTGGTTATCTCGCGCGTGTGGGAGCGCTTTGCCCCGCACTTCACCAAGGTTGGCAAAACTGAGAACCGCGTCATTGGCGTGCCCGATGGCGGCGGCCATCTTCCGCTGGGGCGCCATGAGCTGGTGCTGCTGCCAGCGCATTTCATGCATTCCGAGGGCAATTTCCACTTCTACGATCCGGTCAGCCGCATCCTGTTCACGGGGGACCTGGGCGTCTCCCTGATGTCTGGCGCAGAGGCACAGGTTCCGATCACCGATCTACGGCCGCACATCCCGCGCATGGAGGGCTTCCACCGCCGCTACATGGTTTCGAACAAGATTCTGCGGCTGTGGGTTCGCATGGCGCGCCAGCTCGACATCTCCATGCTGGTGCCTCAGCACGGCGCTCCCATCATGGGCAAGCAGGCCATCAATGACTTCTTCAACTGGATCGAGAACCTGATGTGCGGCATTGATCTGTTTGACGACCGGGCCTACCAGATTCCTTCAGCTTACATCGACCCCGTGACCCGACAGATGCGCCCCACAGCGGGACGGTAGTTGCCGGTTTTTCAACTTGGTGAAATCTGGCTCAAGCCCTTATCCATTAAGCGCAAGAAGCTATATTTTCGATAGCGCATAACCACCAACGCGAGCCTAGTGCGTTCGCGTGCTGGCGGGCACTCGCGCTGCGGGACCGTGAGCCGGCTTGTGTTTTCGCCAGCGGTTCCAAAGCCGCCAGCCCAGCAGGGCTGCCAGGATCAACGCATAGATCGCCACTTCGCCAAAATCATTCTTGCCGGCACGCATCCAGAAAAAATGGAGGACGGCGAGCCCCGCCACCCCATAGATGCTGCGGTGCAGGGTTTGCCAACGCTTGGCACCCAGCGCCTTGATGGCCCGGTTGGACGATGTCGCGGCGAGCAGCATGAGGAGCAGCAGGGCCAGAGACCCCACCAGGATGAACGGCCGCTTGAGGATGTCGCGCACGATGTCGGCCACCTCAAAGCCCATGTCGAACCAAGCGTAACTCAGCAAGTGCAGCACGCCATAGAAAAACACGAACAGGCCCAGCATGCGCCGATAGCGCGCCAGTTGTGGCGTAGAGGTCATCACGCGCAGCGGCGTGACCGCCAGCACCAGGCACAGTGCGCGCAGCGTCCAGTCGCCGGTGGCACGTACCAGCGCTTCGGCCGGATTGGCGCCCAGCCGGTCCGCCGCCGTGGCGTAGACCAACCAGGCCAACGGCAGCAGGCACAGCACAAAGACCAACGGCTTGGCAGCGGGATGGAGCAAGAGTTTGCGCATGGCGATACCCGCCCTCCCCTGCAGCCTGAGCACCCCAGGCCAGATGAGACCAGGCGAGAGATGAAAGGCTGAAAGCGGAAGGCGTCCGAAAATCAGTAGAACTTCTTGAGGTCCATACCGGCGTACAGCTGGCCCACCTGGGCTTCGTATCCGTTGAACATCAGCGTCTTGCGCTTCTTGGCAAACAGGCCGTCTTCGCCAATGCGCCGCTCGGTCGCCTGGCTCCAGCGAGGGTGGTCCACCTCGGGATTGACGTTGGAGTAGAAGCCGTACTCCTGCTTGGCCGCCTTGTTCCAGGCCGTGCCGGGCTCTTTCTCGACAAAGCGAATCTTGACAATGCTCTTGGCGCTTTTGAAGCCGTACTTCCACGGCACCACCAGGCGCACCGGCGCACCGTTCTGGTTGGGAAGCACCTCGCCGTACATGCCAAACGCGAGCAGGGTCAACGGGTGCATGGCCTCGTCCATGCGCAGGCCTTCCACATAGGGCCAGTCCAGCACTCGTGAGCCGACGTATGGCATGGTGGCCTTGTCCGCCAAGGTCACGAATTCCACGTACTTGGCGCTGCCTTGCGGCTCCACCCGCTTGATCAGCTCGGACAGCGAGTACCCGACCCAGGGGATGACCATGGACCAGCCCTCCACGCAGCGCAGCCGGTAGATGCGCTCTTCCTGGGCACTGAGCTTGATCAGGTCTTCGATGCCGTATTTGCCCGGCTTCTTGACCAGCCCCTCGACCTCGACCGTCCAGGGGCTCGTCTTGAGGGTGTGGGCGTTGCGAGCGGGGTCGGCCTTGTCGGTGCCGAACTCGTAGAAGTTGTTGTAGCTGCTGGCGTCCTTGTAGTCGGTGAGCTTTTCCATGGACACGGCTCCCGCCACGGCGGACTTGGCACCGGCCAGGGGAGCGAGCTTGTTGGGCCGCACCACCTGCGCCGGCTGGGCCAGGGCTTCGCGGCCCGCCCACGCAGCAAGGGTGGCACCGGCCGCGCCACCGGCCATTAGCCGCAGCATCTGGCGCCGGTCTTCGTAGACCGCACGCGGTGTGATTTCGGAGGGATGCGGGTGGATGAAACCCTGGTCGCGCGATGGGATCAGCATGGAAGGCTCCGGTGGTGGTCTCGTGGAAACGGCTGCCGTGGTGGAGCAGCACAACGGTTAGTTCGTTCCCTGAACCGCTCAGGTTACACGGACCGTGCCATCGTTGCCGGTCCGCACCCAGATGCCCGAGCTCAGCTGCGCGACATCACAGCGTTCCGTAGCTGTGCAATCCGCTCAGGAACATGTTCACGCCCAGAAAAGCGAAGGTGGTCACCGCCAGCCCCACCAGCGCCCACCAGGCCGACACGGTGCCGCGCAGGCCTTTCATCAACCGCATGTGAAGCCAGGCTGCGTAGTTGAGCCAGACGATCAGGGCCCAGGTTTCCTTTGGATCCCAGCTCCAGTAACCGCCCCAGGCCTCGGCAGCCCACAGCGCACCCAGCACCGTGGCAATGGTGAAGAAGGCAAAGCCCACCGCGATGGACTTGTACATGACATCGTCCAGGATCTCGAACGAGGGCAGGCGCGCAGCGATGCGTTTGCGGCCCAGCAGGATGCCCGCCACGATGAGCGCGGAGATGCCGAAGTAGACCATCCAGTAGCTGCCGCCGTTCTCGGTTGCTCCCTGGCGGAAGACGATGGGTTCAAAGCACAGCACTACTCCCAAGAGCCACAGGGGCGCCAGCTTGTACCAGCGGGTCTCGGTGGCCTGCTGCTTGATGAGGTAGGCGAATGCCACCATGGCCGAGAGGGCGAACGTGCCGTAGCCGATGAAGTTGGCCGGCACATGCAGCTTCATCCACCAGCTCTTGAGCGCGGGCACCAGGGGCTGGATCTCATGCGCCTCGCGCACCACGGTGTACCAGAGCAGGAAGCCCACCGCTGCGCTAACCACCAGCATCACAAAGCCCCCGAGCGCACGGGTGTCGTACTGCTGCTCGTAGTACAGGTAGAACGCCGCCGTCATCCAGCAGAACAGCACGAACACCTCGTAGAGGTTGCTGACCGGGATATGGCCGATGTCCGGGCCGATGAGGTAACTCTCATACCAGCGCACCAGCGTGCCGATGAGCGCCATTGCCACGGCCACCCAGGCGATGCGCGAGCCCAGCATGCTCATGGTCTGGCCCTCGCCGCGTGAAAACATGCCAATCCAGTAGAACGCCGTGCTGATGAAAAACAGCATGCTCATCCACAGGATGGCGGACTGGCTAGAAATGAAGTACTTGAGGCCAAACACCGTGTCGGCCCGTGCGAGATTGCCGGCGCCGTCCTGCTGGTACAGCCCGACAGCCATGAGCGCCACCGCGGCCACGACCAGCATCAGGATCCGCAGCGGCCGCCAGAACCAGCCCAGCCAGACCGTGCAGGGAATGGCCCCCAGCAGAATGCCTTTTTCATACACATCCATGTAGCTGCCATAGCGCTGCAGGGCATACAGCCCCCCTGCGGCAACGATGGCCGCAAACAGCCAGTCGAACCAGTTGCGGCGAGCAAAAAAACCCTCGTTCAGGGTGATAGCCGTGTTGGCGGGGGTGTTGGTGGAGGTGCGGGTGGCGGTATTCATGCGTTGCCTTCCGGTGCCTTGCCGGCCCCGATCAATTTTTGTGCGAGCTGTACGAACTCACGATCGCCGTCCATGGTCTTGCGGTTGCTGGACAGGGCCATGGTGGCATGGGTTACGCCTGCCTGGGGCATTACCCACACCCACACCCGTCGTTCACGCACGTACAGCATGGCAAAAACACCCAGGATCAGCAAGGCGCAGCCGAGATAGACAATGCTCTTGCCAGGGGCTCGCGCCACCTGGAACACGCTCGCCTGCACCTGGGTGAAGTCCTTGAGCTCAAAGGCCAGCGGCGCGGGGTAGATCTGCGCATCGCTCAACGAGAGCACGGCCTGGGTCATGAAGGCGCGCGTCTGGTCGTCCTGCGGCAGCGGGGGCAGACCGGCCCGCTGGCGCGAGAGCTGGGCTACTTCGAACAGGGTGCCATTGAGGATGCGCACCAGCACCTCGCCTGCACGGGCCCGCTCGGCCTCGGGCACGTTGGCCTCCATGAAATCCGAAACGGCCTGCAGTCCGCCCGTCGGTTTGCCATCGACCATGCCACGGCCCGCAAAAAGGGCGAGCGCGCGAGACGCCGATTGCTGCAGTTGCTCGGCCAGGTCCGCGCGGGAGGTATCGATGGCCTGGGCAACATACCGGCGCACGGCCGCCTCGCGGGCGTCGGGGTCGGCCAGCACGGACTTCATGCGCAAGAAGCCATCCATGCTGCCCTTGTCGTCGGCCGGTACGCGCAGGTAGCGAAACGGCTCCGCCGGGGTTTCGCGCACACCCAGCAGAAACACCGGCACGCCATCGCCGGTGTCCACGGGCAGCATGTAGTTGTGAAACTCGCGCGCCTGGCCCGAGGCGTCACGCAGCTTGTAGCTCACGCTGGGACCCACGTTGCGCAGCTCTTTCTTGGTGACAGTCTTGTTGGCGGCGCCCAAGCGCGATTCCACCGATTCGCGGAGGTCCACCTTGCGCACGTCCACGCCGGAGGTATCCGACCCCGCTGCGCCAAAGTTCTCCACGTTGATGGTGCGCAGCGCGGTGAACTCCAGCGTCAGGGAATCCCCCCCGGCAGCGCCGCCCTGGTTGACGAGTTGGGTGGAGCCCCCCACGACGCCCTGGACCTCGATCGGCTTGGCGCCTGCCACCATCGGCACGCCACGCAGCTTGAGCTGCGAGCCGCCATCGTCAAAGCTCGACTGGTAGATCTCGATGCCCTTGTAGCTGGCCGGATGGTTCACTTCCACGCGGGCGGGGGTCTTTTCGCCCGTAGCCTTGTCGTGGATGATGATCTCGCTGGCAAACAGCTTGGGCATGCCGGTGGAGTAGTGCTCGACGATGAATTTTTTGAGCTCGATCGCAAAGGGCAGATCCTGCAACAGCACCCCGTCCGATTGGTTGAGGATGGCGGTGCTCGACTGCGTGCCCTCCGCCACCAGCAGGTTGCCGCGGAAGGTTGGATTGCGCTCGGACAGTCGATGCTCGGGTTTCACGTCGGCAATCAGGCCGCCGCCCTGGTAGGGCGTCTTGCCGCCCAGCAGCATCTGGGCGCGCACGATCAAATCCCCGTCGAGCAAGCCGCCCACGCACACCAGCACGATAGCGCTGTGCGCAGCGATATAGCCGAGCTTGTTGGCCGCGCCAGCCTTGGCGGCCACCATCCAACCCGTGCCGGGGCCCGCCGCGGTATCGCGCTGCTGCAGGCGCACCTTCCAGCCGCCACCGGCCAGCAGGGTGCCGATGCGGCGCGCTTCGGCCTCCGCCGGCTCGGGCAACACCGCCTCGGCCTTGTGGTGGAAGGCCTTCAGGCTCTGTTCGCGGATGTTCTCCTTGTACGCCCGCAGATCGACCAGGATCTTGGGCGTATTGCGCGCAATGCACAGAGACGTGCTGATCACCAGAAATGCCAGGATCAGCAGGAACCACCAGGCGCTGTACACGGCGTTGAGCTGCAGGGCACCGAACACCTCGGCCCAGAACGGCCCGAACTGGTTGACGTAGTTGACCGCGGGCTCGTGCTGCTTGAGCACCGTGCCGATCACCGAGGCGATGCAGATCACTGTCAGCAGCGAAATGGCGAATCGCATCGACGACAGCAGTTCGACCCCGGCGCGCAGGGCCTGCGAACCAGACTTCATGCGAAGGCCTTGCGTGTTGTCGGACATGGATGAACCCGGAGAAAAGGGATGCGCAAGAACGCGAGGGGAGAGAAAGAAAGAAAAAAGGGCGGGACCATCTGTGCGATGGACCCGCCCGATTTTGGGATTGTTATTGGCGGTAGGTTCCGTGTCACCCGGCCAGCCAGGCGGCAGGGTTGACGCAAGTCAAATCAAATCCATCAACGCAGACCTGCGATGTAGTCCGCCACCGCCTTGATTTCCTTGTCGTTCAGCTTGGCAGCCACCTGGGTCATCTGAACGCTGTTGGCGCGCGAACCATCGCGGAAGGTGTTCAGCTGGGCCACGGTGTAGTCGGCATGCTGGCCCGAGAGGCGCGGATACTGTGCCGGAACACCCGCACCGTTGGGGCTGTGGCACCCTGCGCAGGCAGCGATGTTGCGGTCGGCGACGCCGCCGCGGTAGATGCGCTCGCCCAGGGCGACCAAGTCCTTGTCCTTGGCAAAACCCGTCTTGGCGGGCTTGGAGGCCACCCAGTAAGCAATGTTCTTCATGTCGTCGTCCGACAGCATGGAGGCAAAACCCTTCATGACGGGGTTGTTGCGCTTGCCGGATTTGAACTCTTGCAATTGCTTGACCAGGTACTCAGGGTGCTGCTGCGAAAGTTTGGGATTGGCCGCGATGGCCGAGTTGCCATCGGCGCCGTGGCAAGCGGCGCACACTGCCGTGTAGCTCGCCTCGCCCTTGACCAAGTCTGGCTTGGCCGCCTTGGGTGCAGCCGCAGGAGTTTCCCCCGCTGCGTAGGCCGAGAACACAGGTGCTGCCAGTGCGGCAGCCGTCAGCAAAGAGGCGAGCAACTTCATATCGAGGGTGTATGTTTATGTGCGCAAAACCTCGCGATTCTACAATGAGGCTCCCAAGCCTCCCAATATTCCATGACGACCTCCCCCACCGCGCCAGTTGCTGGCTCCCTTCCGCCTGCACCCGACGCCAAGATCGCCATGGGCTGGATGCACACCGCGCGCTTTCTGACCACTGCGGCCCAGCTGCACCACCTGCCCCCCATCGACGTACCCGAGATCGCGTTCGTGGGCCGCTCCAACGCGGGCAAATCCACCTGCATCAACACGCTCACGCAGCAAAAGCAGCTGGCCTTCGCCTCCAAGAAGCCAGGGCGCACGCAGCACATCAACCTGTTCGCCCTGGGCAAGCAGGGCGTGACGGATGCCGTGCTGGCCGACCTGCCCGGCTACGGCTATGCGGCCGTGTCGCGGTCGGACAAGGTGCGCTGGCAGCAGGTGATGGTGAACTACCTGGTCAGCCGCCCGGGCCTGATGGGCATCGTGCTGCTATGCGACCCCCGCCTGGGGCTGACCGAACTGGATGAAGCGCTGCTCGAAGTCGTGCGTCCGCGTGTCGAGGAGGGCTTGAAGTTCCTCATCGTGCTAACCAAGGCCGACAAGCTCACGCGCGCCGAGCAGGCCAAGGTCCTGTCCATTACGCGACTGAACGCGGGCGGCGGAGAGGTGAAGATGTTCTCTGCCCTCAAGAAGCAGGGCGTGGACGAGGTGGCGCAGTTGCTGTGGCAATGGGCGCACCCAGTGCAGGCGGTGGCCGCCGAGGCACCGCCGCAAGACACTGCGGCCCTGCAAACGCCCGCTGCGCACGCCCCTGAGGATTCTGAGCAAAACTAGGCCCTGGCGCTGATGCAACAAGCGCAGGCCGCTACTGATTGCATAGCATCATGATCGACACCTGCGCTGTTGCCCTGCCCCACGGCACCTCCCTGCATTGCCGCGTGGCCGGGCGCAAAGGCCGCCCCGTGCTGCTGTTCCTGCACGGCTTTCCCGAGGGCGCCTTCATTTGGGATGAGCAACTGGCGTACTTCGCCCGCCCCGAAAACGGCGGCTACCGCTGCGTGGCCCCCTACCTGCGGGGCTTTGGCGCATCCAGCAGCCCGGCGGAGGTCGATGCCTACCGCGCCAAGCACCTGGTGCAGGACGTCGCCGCCCTGATTGCCGCCGAATCGCCCCAGGCACCGCTCGAATGCCTGGTGGCGCACGACTGGGGCGGCGCCGTGGCCTGGAACTTGGCCAACCAGCAGCCGCAGTTGCTGAAACGGCTGGCCATCATCAATTCGCCCCACCCGGGCACCTTTGTGCGCGAGCTGTCGCACAACGCCGCGCAGCAAGCCGCGAGCCAGTACATGCACTTCCTGTGCCGCCCGGACGCCGAGGCGCTGCTGGCCGAGGACGGCTTTCGCCGCCTGTTCGCCTTCTTCGACGACCCCCAGGGCCGACCCCCCGCCTGGCTGACCGAGCCGGTGCGCGCGCAGTACCGCACGCTGTGGCAGCAGGGCCTGACAGGCGCGTGCAACTACTACCGCGCCAGCCCCATCCGCCCGCCCCGCGACGGCGATCCGGGCGCCCAGGCGATCACCCTGCCTGAATCCATGCTGACGGTGACCGTGCCCACGCTGGTGCTTTGGGCGATGGACGACCCGGCCCTGCTGCCGGGGCTGCTGGATGGCCTGCCGGACTGGATCCCGCAGCTGCAGGTGCAAGAAGTGGAGCAGGCGTCGCACTGGGTGGTGCATGAACACCCCGAGCGCGTGGCCATGGAACTGCGGCGTTTTTTGCTATCCAATTGATAGCTTTTAGCGCATATCCAGAAAGCGCCAGAGGCCATATTGGCTTCAAAGAACCGAGGGGCACACTCAGGAGTACACGGAAGGCTCGCCCTCGGGCCGTGTCTTGAAGCGCTTGTGCACCCAGTAGTACTGCTCGGGCATGGTGTCGATCACCGCTTGCAGCTCGCGGTTCATGCGCACGGTATCGGCCTCCACGTCGTCCGAGGGAAAGTCCGGCCAAGCGGGCGAGACCTCGGCCACATAACCGGTGGGCGTCATGCGCGAATACACGCCCACCACCTTGGCCCGGCCCAGCCTCGCAAAGCGCGAGAGCGACGGGATGGTGGCGGCGGTCACGCCATAGAACGGCACGAACAGCGAATCGTTGCGGCCATAGTCCATGTCGGGCAGCAGGTACAGCAGGCCCCCCTTGCGCAGGTTGGCGATGATGGGTTTCACGCCGTCGGAGCGGTTGAGCATGCGCACGTCACCAAACCGCTGTCGCCCGGCCATGAACCATGCGTCCACGGCCGGGTCGGGGTGCGTGGCGAAGATCGACGTGAAGGCGCGCTGCGAGTGCAGCGGCAGCGCCAGGCCGCCCGCGTCCATGCCGTAGAAGTGGGGCGCGAACAGGATGGTGGGTGTGTCACCCTCCAGCTCATGGATGGCGCCGGCCAGTCGCACGCGCCGCTCTACCACCTCGCGCGGTGCAGCCCACAGCCAGCTTCGGTCCAGCCAGGTCTGGCAGAACGCCACGAAACTGGCCCGCGCCACCGCGCGGCGGCGTGCCTCGGACCAGTCCGGGAAGCACAGGGCCAAATTGCGCAGCGCCACCTTGCGCCGCCGCACCACCAGCACGTAGGCCACTTGGCCCAGCAGCCAGCCCATGCCCCGCAGCACCGGCAGCGGCAGCAGCGCCAGCACCCGCATGAACCACACGCCCAGACGGCCGGTCATGCGGCAGCCTCCGCGGCGGGCAGCGCCTCGGCGCGGGGTTGCTTGTAGCGGGCGTAGCCCCAGAGGTATTGCTCGGGGCACTGGCGGATGAGGTGTTCCATGGCCTGGTTGATCTGCCGCACCGCCTGTTCCATGTCGGCGGACAGCGGTGCGGGCAGGGGTTCGAAATGCGTGACGTAGCCGCGCCCCCAGGACAGCCGCTCGCAGCGCGCCAGCACCACCGCCGCGCCCGTTTGCTGCGCCAGACGCACAGCCAGCGTCATGGTGTAGGCATCGCGGCCAAAGAAAGGCGCCCACACACCCTGTCTCTCGGGCGGCACTTGGTCGGGCAGCAGGCCCACGGCCTCGCCGCGGCGCAGGGCCTTGATCATCTGCCGCACGCCTGCCAGCGTGGTGGGCACGGCCAGCATGCCGGGGCGGTTGCGCGCGGTCTCCATCACCTTGGCCAGCCAGGCCTGGCGCGCGGGGCGGTACAGCACGGTGATCGGGCCGCGCTCCGCGCTCCAGCGCCGGGCCGCTGCCTGGGCCGACAGCTCGAAGCACCCCAGGTGCGGTGTGAGGTACAGAATCCCGCGCCCCGCCGCGTAGCCCTGCTCCACGCAAGCCTCGCCTTCGATCCGGCATGGCAGAGGTGCCCCAAGCCACAGTCGCGGCAGCTCGGCCACCATGCGCCCCGCGTGGGCCACCGCGGCACGCACTGCGCCGAACGAATAGCCCGCCAGCGCCGCATTGGCCAGGAACCTGCGCCGGTACGTGGGCGACGCAGCGAATGCCACCCATCCCATGGCCGCGCCCATGATGTGCAGCAACCACAGCGGAAATACGGAAAAGAATCGGAAGACGACTGGCATTAAAATGGACGGGTCGCTGAGTTAAATGAGCAACTTGCAGGGCGACGTTAAAAAAATCTGCTAAAGCGTTCGCCAAAGCTCCTTCGGGGTGAGGGCAACGCCCTAAATGCCGCAGCACAGGAGTTTATTCAAATGGCGAACGACTTTCTCTTTACCTCGGAATCCGTCTCCGAAGGCCATCCCGACAAGGTGGCCGACCAGATCTCGGACGCGATTCTCGACGCAATCTTCCAGCAAGACCCCCGCAGCCGTGTCGCCGCCGAAACGCTGACCAACACCGGCCTCGTCGTGCTGGCCGGCGAGATCACCACCAACGCCCACGTGGACTACATCCAGGTGGCGCGCGACACCATCAAGCGCATCGGCTACGACAACACCGACTACGGCATCGACTACAAGGGTTGCGCCGTGCTCGTGGCCTACGACAAGCAGTCCAACGACATCGCCCAAGGCGTGGACCACGCGAGCGACGACCACCTGAACACCGGCGCTGGCGACCAAGGCCTGATGTTTGGCTATGCCTGCGACGAAACGCCCGAGCTGATGCCCGCGCCCATCTACTACGCCCACCGCCTCGTGGAGCGCCAGGCCCAGTTGCGCAAAGACGGCCGCCTGCCGTTCCTGCGCCCTGATGCCAAGAGCCAGGTGACGATGCGCTACGTGGACGGCAAGCCCCACAGCATCGACACCGTGGTGCTCTCCACCCAGCACCACCCCGACCAGAGCGAAACACAGACCAAGATGAAGGCCAGCTTCACTGAAGCCGTCATCGAGGAAATCATCAAGCCCGTGCTGCCCAAGGAATGGCTGCAGAACACGCGCTACCTGATCAACCCCACCGGCCGCTTCGTCATCGGCGGCCCGCAGGGCGACTGCGGCCTCACGGGCCGCAAGATCATCGTGGACACCTACGGCGGTGCCTGCCCCCACGGCGGCGGTGCCTTCAGCGGCAAGGATCCAACGAAGGTGGACCGCTCGGCCGCCTACGCCGCCCGCTACGTGGCCAAGAACATCGTGGCTGCCGGCCTGGCACGCCAGTGCCAGATCCAGGTGGCCTACGCCATCGGCGTGGCCGAGCCGATGAACATCACGGTCTACACCGAAGGCACGGGCGTGATTCCGGACGACCAGATCGCCAAGCTGGTGCGCGCGCACTTCGACCTGCGCCCCAAGGGCATCATTCAGATGCTGGACCTGCTGCGCCCGATCTATGAAAAGACCGCAGCCTACGGCCATTTCGGCCGCGAAGAACCCGAGTTCAGCTGGGAAAAGACGGACAAGGCTGCTGCGCTGCGCGCAGCGGCGGGCCTGTAAAGGCCCCGAGCGAAGCGCGCTTGTGTGGCTTGCGGCGCAGGCTCATATCACGCAGCGATGTGAAGGGCCGCAAGGCCCGTGCGCAACCAACGTACGGACAAGGCTGCCGCGCTGAGTCGCGGCTCGTCAATACGTGGGGGGGAAGCGCATATCGGGTCAGCGATGTGGCCGCAGACCCAGCAAGAGCCGCGCCCGCAGTGCTGACAGGAGCCCCCAATGAACGCGCAACCATCGCTCCCCTGTTTTTGGCGCGACCCGGACCTTCCATTTGTGGAGAGCCGACGCGCAGTCAGCAGCCGTGCCTGCTATCGGCCACACACCCACGTCACGTATTCCATGGGTGTGGTCGATGCGGGGCGCAGCGTGTTCACTTCCCATGGTCACAGCGTGCGCCTGGCGGCCGGCTCACTGGTCGCAGTGCCTGCCGGTTGCGTGCATGCCTGCAATCCAGAGCCGGGCGGCGAGTGGAGCTACCAGATGCTTTATCTCGACGCGTCCTGGGTCGAAAACACGATGCAGCGGAACAACGCCCCTGCCTGGCCCCACTGTGCACTGGTAGTGCGTGATGCCAGGGCGTACGACGCTTTCTGTGCACTGAATCGCCTGCTGTTTTCCAACGCGGATACCAACGTCAAGACAACGGCGCTGAACAGGTTTCTCTCCCAAGGAATCTGGCGCACGGGCGATGCGGTCGCGCTGACGCCGCCACCAGCGCCCGCATCCTTTGCACGCGTGCAAGCCATGCTGCAGCAGAGGTGTGCCGACCCCCTCCCCCTCGCCACGTTGGCGCAGGCCGCCAGGATGACGCCGCATGCGTTGGTCCGTGGCTTTCGCGCAGCCACAGGACTGACTCCCCACGCCTATCAGCTGGACATGCGCATCAACGCCGCCCGGGGCCTGCTTCGCGCGGGCAGCGCCCCGGCCGTGGTGGCACAGGAACTTGGTTTCTACGATCAGAGCCATTTTCAAAACGCTTTCAAGCAACGGGTGGCAACCACGCCGGGCCACTACCGGCGCTGAGCACCTGTTTTCGATCTCGCAGAGGTCGCATCGCGGCATCGAGTCGTCCGCAATTTTTTCCAATACAGCCCGGGAGCAGTTAACGAAACTGCGCGCCTCGCGACGAAGGTCGCACTGCACGAAAGGCGCTGCATTGCTGGAACAATTTTTGATGGTGGCGGGAGCCCACTTCCTGGCCCTGCTCAGTCCGGGCCCCGATTTCTTCCTCATCGTTCGCACTGCGCTGCTGCACGGATGGCAGCGCGCCAGCGGCATCAGTGTGGGCGTGGCGATGGCCAACGGCCTGTTCATCGCACTGGCCTGGGCGGGTCTTTCGGCCATTGCACCCGGCAGCGCTGCGTTCGTGCTGCTTCAGTTGGGTGGCGGCCTGTACCTGGGATGGCTAGGCTGGCGCCTTTTGCATTCGTCCGGCACCGTGATCGCGATGGATGCGGACAGCGGCACAGCGCCCAAACCAACTTGGTGGCAAGGGCTGCGCATGGGATTCATCTCCGCGCTGCTGAACCCCAAGAATGCACTCTTCTACGCCAGCCTGTTTTCCCTGCTGACCGAAACCGACCGCGCCGTCCAGGCACTCTACGGTGTGTGGATGGTGTGCGCCGTCCTTGGATGGGATCTGTTGATTGCAGTGAGCGCGGGCCACCGGGTGGTTGTGGAGCGCTTTGCGAGGCATCTGGGGTGGATCGAACGCACGACCGGCGTCCTGCTGCTGCTCATAGCGGCTGGCATGGCTGTTCAGATCAGTATCGCCGTATGAGCAATCGACCCGCTCCTACCGGCGGACAGCATGCGCTCCCACAGCGGTCCGCCAGGCGCTGTATACGCTTGCATGTCAAGACAAAGCTGCCATGCGCGGCTTTCCCATCACAGCCCAGTCAAGGAGTGAACCCCATGCTGAAGTACGCCATCATCTTCGCCCTCATATCGCTGGTCGCCGGCGCCCTGGGCTTTACCGGCGTGGCCGCGGGTGCCGCAGGCATTGCCAAGGTGCTGTTTGTCATCTTCCTCATCATTGCCGTGGTGTTCATCGTTTTGGCCATCCTGGGTGTGGGCGCGGCACGCAAGGTGCTCAAGTAGTTGCGGACCGCACTTTTCAACAGAACCGAGAACACCCATGCCCCTCAACATCTTCGAAGCCCTGCGCGAAAGCCACGAACGGCAGCGCGAGCTGTACCGGCAGCTGATCGAGACCAGCGGCGACACGCCCGAGCGGCGCGACTTGTTCGAGCAACTCAAAGCCGAGCTTCTGGCGCACGAACTGGCCGAGGAGCGGCATTTCTACATCCCCCTGATGGAGCACGATGCGGGCGTGGACCTTTCCCGCCACGCGATCTCCGAACACCACCAGCTCGACGAGCTGGTGGAGTCGCTGGAAGAGGCGGACCCGGCCACGCCCAACTGGCTGCCCCTGGCGAAGAAGCTGGCCGAGAAGGTGGAGCACCACCTGGAAGAGGAAGAACACAAGTTCTTCCAGATGGCAGGCAAGCTGCTGACGGAAAAACAGAAGGTGCAGCTGGCCAAGGATTACTTCTCCACCTACGAAGAGGCCAAGACCACGACGGCTTGACGCCTGGCCGGCGGGGCCTCAGGCGGTTTCTTCAGCGCGCACCACGCAGTTGCGGCCCTTGGACTTCGCCACGTAAAGCGCGGCATCTGCCCGCTTGATCAGCGCATGCGCATCCTCGTTGTGGTCCCAGGTCGCCACGCCGAAGCTGGCGCTGACGTGGCCGACCGCATCGAACGGCGTTCCCGCAATGCGCGCGCGCACGGCTTCGGCCATGGCCATGGCGGCATCCAGCGGGGTTTCCTTGAGCAGGATGATGAATTCCTCGCCACCGAAACGGGCCGCGCAATCGGACGAGCGCAGCAACTCACGCACGCGCAGGGCCGTGCTCTTGAGTACCACGTCGCCGGAGTCGTGGCCAAAGGTGTCGTTGATGCGCTTGAAGAAATCGATGTCGAACATCACCACCGAGAGGCTTCCCTTCTTGATGCGGGTCTCGGCCATCTCCGTCTCCAGCCGTTCGAAGAAGCGGCGCCGGTTGACCAGATCCGTCAGGAAGTCCTTCGTGGCCAGGTCTTCGAGCTTGCTGTTGAGCCGCGCCATTGGCTCGATCACCAGCGAAGACAACGACAGGTTGAGCGCCACAAACAGCAGGACAAAGCTGCCCACCAGCGCCGCCATCACGGTGTTGAAGGTCTGGCGCGCCTTCTCGAGCGGAAAGTACATGGGCACCTTCACCACCTGGATACCCACCGTCTCGTTCAGATTCCAGCCAAAGCCGTTCTTGTCGCCGTACACCTTGAGCATGGTGGGCGGTGCCACCGCGGGCGTGCTGTGGCAGGCCATGCACTGCGTTTGCTTGATGGTGATGGGACGGGCCACATACATGGCGCGGTGCATGCCCTCACCCACCTCGCCCGTGACCTCCTTCTTCAGATCGGCCCGGCCTTCGCGAAAATCGCTGATGATGCGCTCTTCCCACTCATTGGCGCGGTCGCGCAGATTGGTGGGGTTGAGCACTGCCTCCTTGTATTCGTAGCCCGGAAAGCGGCTCTGCAGACGGCGCAGCGTCTCGGTGGCGGCGTAGGCGGGCACCGTCTGGGGCAGAAACTTGTCGGCGAGCGTGACGTCCAGATGGGGCTTGACCAGCTCGGTGGTGTAGTCGCGGATCGCCATGGCCGCGTGCATCATGATCTGCGAGTTGTGCTGCACTTCCTCGATGGCCGACTGCTGCAGAAAGCGGTGCACATAGGCGCCCGCGCCCAGCACCGCCAGCAGCAGCACTCCTGCCAGCACCAGATTGAATTTGAGCCGCAAAGACATGGACCTCCCTCAGGCGCCAGCGTCGCGCTGGCTTGTTGTTGGCGAGGCCACGGCGGCCACCCTGGCCTGCACCGCGCCCCACCGTTCGTGGGACACAAAAGTTTGCGTTTGTGCCAGATTTGGGCGCGGCGGTCCAATGTTTTGTGCGTGTGGAGCCCGCGCTACAAACCTCTGGCGCTCAACGAGAGCTGCCGCCGATAGGCAGGGCGCACCCGATAGAGCTGCGCGGGGCGGTGTGCGCCGCCGGTCTGCAACGCACCAGGGACGGGCTCCAGCATGGCCAGCTCCTCCACCTTGCGGCGAAAGCTCACCTTGTTGACCGGCTCGCCCAGCACGGCCTCGTACACCGCCTGCAGCTGCGGCAGCGTGAAGGGCTCGGCGCACAGGTGCACGGGCAGCGACGAATACTGGCTCTTGCTGCGCACGCGCAGCACGGCCGTGTCAATGATCTGGCGGTGGTCAAAGGGCAGCGGCGGCAACGCATCCACCGGTACCAGCTCTACCCGCCCCCCGCCCTGCGCCAGCACGGTGGCGGGCACCAGGGCGCAATAGGCTATCGCCACCGACCAGCCGCGCGGGTCGCGCACTGCTCCAGTGAAGGTCGCCAGTTGCTCCAGATAGGGGCTCTCCAGCCCGGCCTTGTCCCGCAGCACCCGCACGGCGCTGGCTTGGGCGTCCACATCGTCCTGCGCGTGGATGTAGCCACCGGGCAACGCCAGCGCCTGGGCAAAGGGCTCGCGTTCGCGGCGCACCAGGGCCACCTTCAGCGTGGACTGCTCCAGGGTGAGCAGCACCACATCTACTGTGCATATCACGGCGGGAATGCTGTCGATGGACATGCGGGGAGATAGTTCATTGCAAAGTTGAACGAACAAGGCTACCACCAGGACTGGCTTGGGCAAAGCATTTGCCAGTGAAACATGGCCTGCGAATTGAATACATTCGCTTTCAAATTACTTAGTTGCAAAATTAAACTAACAAAATTACACTGCACCTACAGCGAAGGAGAAAAGACCATGGCCACAGGCACCACCCAGCTTCTGGTGATCGATCCCCAAAACGATTTCTGCGACCTGCCCGCCACCTATTGCCCCGCAGGCAGCGCGCCCAGCCTGCCCGTGGCGGGCGCCCATGCCGACATGCAGCGCCTCGCGGCCTTCATCCGGGCACAGGCCGATCAACTCGACGCCATCACGGTCACGCTCGATTCACACCAGCGCTTCGATATCGCTCACCCCGGCTTCTGGCAGACCGGTGCGGGAGCGGAAGTGAAGCCCTTTACCCCCATCACTGCGGCCCAGGCGCGCACGGGCGAGTTCGCGCCGCGCAACCCCGCCGCCCTGCCCCGCACGCTGGCCTACCTGGACGCACTCGAAGCCCAGGGCCGCTACACGCTTATGGTCTGGCCCGTGCACTGCGAGATCGGCAGCTGGGGCCACGGCATCCACGCCGATGTGCTGGCCGCCTGTGGCGACTGGCAATGGCAGCGCCAGCGCGCGGTGCGCAACGTGTTCAAGGGCACCAACCCCTGGACGGAGCACTACAGCGCCATCGAGGCCGAGGTGCCGGATGCGGACGACACCAGCACCGCGCTCAACACCGCACTGCTGCTATCGCTGGGCCAGGCCGATCAGCTGCTGGTTGCGGGCGAGGCCAGCAGCCACTGCGTGCGCTCAACCACCGAGCACATCGTGCAGCACCTGCCGCGCCTGGTGCCCGGCTGGCAGGCCAGCCGCATCGTGCTGCTGACCGACGGCATGAGCCCCGTGGCGGGATTTGAAGCACAACACCAGGCGTTTCTGGATGCGATGCGCGCCGCAGGCGCACAGCTGGGAAACATGAGTGAAATTGGCCTCTAGCGCCTGGCCACACTCCCCTGATAGCTATAAATTCAGGAGCAAACCATGCAACCCGTCATCACCAGCCTGCTCGACACCGACCTGTACAAGTTCACCATGTGGCAGGCGCTGCTGCACCGGCATCCACAGACGCAGAGCGAATACCGCTTTGTCTGCCGCAACCAGCCCCTGTACCCGCTGGCTGAGCTGCTGCCCGAGGTGAACGCCGCGCTGGACCACCTGTGCACGCTGCGCTTCCGCGAAGACGAGCTGGCCTACCTGGGCGGCCTGCGGTTCATCAAGAGCGACTTCATCGACTTTCTGCGCATCTTCCAGTTCCAGCGCAGCTTCATCCGCGCCTGGGCCGAAGGCGATCAGTTGCACATCGTGGCCCAAGGCCCGCAGGTGCATGTGATGGGGTTCGAGATCTTTGTGCTGGCCATCGTGAACGAGCTGTACTTTCGCCGCTTCGATGCCACTGCCGCCCTGGCCAGCGGCCGCGAGCGGCTGGCGGTCAAAGTGCAGCAGCTGCAGGACCTGGCGC
>Ga0307408_100000262_pt1 | contig 53492 bp, 53 predicted proteins | sample 322Cmetagenome_FD_202116 | JGI IMG/M metagenome (GOLD analysis project Ga0307408, IMG submission 202116) | Maize rhizosphere microbial communities from greenhouse at UC Davis, California, United States - 322HYB-C-3 | ecosystem: Host-associated > Plants > Roots > Rhizosphere > Soil | place... | reverse complement strand
GTAACCGCGCAGGCATTCGCCAAAGCGCTCAAGGCAAGCAAGTGCACGGTCGCGCGCATCCTCGCTCAGGCTGAGGTCTTCCTGCAGGCCAAAACCCAGACGCACGGGTTCACGCAAACGGTCGAGTAGGGTGAGCTGGCCGTTGTCCCAGCGCGCCACAATCATGTGGAAACTGTTGGAGCCAAGGTCAATGGCGGCGATATGGCTAGTCTGTTTACTATTGGAGGAGAGGTTAAACATGCGCACTTACTCAGGGCTGTCGGCAGGGTTGATTATGCGAGACTTTGACGAGATTACAATGACAAAAAATGCGCCCAATAAAAAAGGCAACCACCGGAGTGATTGCCTTTGGGTTGCGCCGCGCAGGACGGGCTGCGCAGGCGAAACGCGGCGGTTGGATTAATTCACAACTTCCGGCTTTTCTGCTTGCGCCTGTGCTGCTTGTTGTTGCGCAGCGGTAACCGCCTGCACAAATACGGCGTCAAAGTTGATGGGCGCGAGCATCAGCGGAGGGAAGCTGCCGCGACCGAGGATGCCATCAACCGCTTCACGTGCGTAGGGGAAGAGGATTTGTGGGCAAGCGGTGTTGATCAATTGGGTAATCGCTGGGCCTTCGATACCTGCAATAGCAAATAAACCAGCTTGTTTTACTTCCACCAAAAATACTGCGCGATCTTCGATGCGCGCCGTGATAGTGAGCAGCAATACCACCTCGAACAGACCTTCTTCAATCTGGTTGGCCTGGATGTTCAGATCCTGTTGGATATTGGGCTTGTAGGCTTTGGTAAACGCTTCAGGACCCATAGGGGTTTCGAAGGAGATATCTTTTAAGTAGATATGTTGGATTGCAAATACCGGGCCGCCCGCAGCTGCTTGGCCAGCATCTTGTTGGTTATTTTCTTCTGACATAGTGAACTCGACTTGACTGGTTTATGAATGATTTGTTTAACATTTTTTGACGCGATCCACTCAGGCTTGAGCCAAAAGTGCATCTAATTTCCCGGCTTTATCCAGTGCCCACAAATCGGTAAAACCGCCGACATGCTGCTCGCCGATCCAGATTTGCGGGACTGTACGCTGGCCGCTTTTGGTCATCATTTCCTGACGCAACTGCGGTTGGCTATCGACGCGGATTTCTTCCACGGCCACGCCCTTTTGCGCCAATAACTTCTTGGCATTGACGCAGTAGGGACACACTGCGGTGGTGTACATCAACACGCGCGCCATAACTAACTCCAAAAATTCGACTATTTGCCCTTCACCAGCGGCAGGCTCTGTGCCTGCCACTCAGCAATGCCACCGCCCAAACGGCGCACATTAAAACCTTCTTTACCGAGGAAACGCCCGACGACGCCGGCATGCTGGCCGAGTTTATCGACGAGGATGATGGTTTTGTCTTTATGGTTCGCCACTTCCGTCGATTCTTTACTCAATTTGGCATAGGGGATATTCAAGGCGCCGACAATATGGCCGGCTTTAAATTCAGCGCTATCGCGCAGGTCAACCAACACCGCATTACCCTCGTTGACCAGCTTGGTGACTTCGTGCGGTGATACCGGGCGGCCACTCTTGATACGGTCGCGCCAGACATAGACATAAATCAACACAATCAGGGTGGTGACCAGCAGCCACTCCTGGGAAACAAATGCAAAAAAATCCACGATACTTGCCTTTTGGTAGTTAGCTGTGAGGAGGTTCAGACCGCCTGAATTGCGCTAGTTGGACGAAAGTGGGGGCAGGCAAAGTGGATTTCAATGCAGGCCGCGGCAAACTTTATCCGGTGCAGGCGATAAGGCCGCGAAGTATACACGATGGCCAGCGTTGGTAGACGCTGCTTGAGGGCAGGTTTAATCGGTGTAATAGCCTGATTAAACATAGAGTTGGGGCGCCCAACCCGCTAGAATGCCTATCATTCTTGGGCATCAGCCCGAACCATCACCCCGGGGTTGAATATCTGCGTTGCCACGAGCGGCGGCTGACTTCGACCGAATCCTGTTCATCCGACATTGGAAGCGATTTATGAGCGCGAAAAAACCTGTAGTCCTGCTGATCCTCGACGGCTTTGGTTACTCCGAAAAAACCAAATACAACGCGATTGCCGCGGCCCACAAACCCGTGTTCGACAAACTCTGGGCCAATAACCCCAAAAGCCTGATTGAAACCTCAGGCATGGCGGTAGGTCTGCCAGAGGGTCAAATGGGTAATAGCGAAGTGGGGCATATGACGCTCGGCGCTGGCCGTGTGGTCTACCAGAATTTCACGCGCATCAATAAAGCCATTAGCGATGGCGATTTTTTTACCAATCCGGTTTACGTCAAGGCTATCGATAGCGCCATCGCCAACGGCAAAGCCGTGCACATCCTCGGCCTGCTCTCTGAAGGCGGCGTGCACAGCCATGAAGACCATATCTACGCCATGATGAAAATGGCCGTACAACGCGGAGCCAAAGACGTTTACCTGCACGCATTTTTGGATGGCCGCGATACCGCACCGCGCAGTGCGGAAAAATCCTTGCAGCGCGCGCAGGATCTTTTTAAAGAGTTGGGCGCTGGCCGTGTTGCCTCTATTGTCGGACGCTACTTTGCACTTGACCGCGACAATCGCTGGGATCGCGTAAAAGCCGCTTACGATGTGATGGTTACCGGCGACGCTGAGTTTGACGCACTCACCGCAGTCGATGGTTTGAAAGCGGCTTATGAGCGCGGTGAAAACGACGAGTTTGTAAAAGCCACTGTGATCTGTGCGGAAGATGAAGAAGTCGCCACCATTAATGACGGCGACTCAGTGATTTTTATGAACTTCCGCCCCGACCGTGCGCGCGAAATTACCAACGCACTGATCGAAGAAAATTTCACCGGTTTCGAGCGCGAAATGAATCCGAATATTGCACACTTTGTGCAAACCACCGAATACGCGTCCAGCATCAATGCACCTATCGCATTTCCACCGGAAGATTTAACCAATTCATTTGGTGATTACATTTCGCAACTGGGCAAAACCCAATTGCGTATCGCTGAAACGGAAAAGTATGCGCACGTGACGTTCTTTTTTAACAGCGGTAATGAAGTGGTTTATCCCGGTGAAGACCGTATTCTGGTTCCTTCACCCCAAGTCGCCACCTACGATTTGCAACCGGAAATGAACGCACCCATTGTGACTGACAAACTGGTTGAAGCGATTGAGTCGGGCAAATACGACGCAATCATTTGCAACTACGCCAACTGCGATATGGTGGGCCATTCCGGCATTATGGAGGCAGCCACTAAAGCGGTTGAAGCAGTGGATATTTGTGTCGGCCGCGTATTGGCAGCGGTAGAAAAAGTCGGCGGCGAAGCCTTAATTACCGCTGACCACGGCAACGTGGAAGAAATGTTCGACGAAGAGACCGGCCAACCGCACACCCAGCATTCCACCTTGCCGGTGCCATTTATTTTCTGCAGCGCGCGCAAAGGTACCATTGCACCGGGAGGCTCACTCGCTGACGTTGCACCCACCATGTTGCATTTGATGGGTTTGCCACAGCCAGCGGAAATGACCGGTAGAAATTTAATTACACTTGGCTAATTGTTGTAGGGTGGGTAAAGCCTAAGCGATGCCCACCATACACTCTCGATTAAACCTGTTGAATAGATTAAACCAGTTGATGGGTATCGCTGCATTCCACCCATCCTACGAATTTACATTCACCTTTTTAGATACATAACAATATGAGTCGTTTTTTTGCATCGCCCAAAATTCTCGCACTCAACGGACTGTTTTGTATTGTGCTCGCCTGCGCAAGCAACAGCTACGCCGATGAAAAAGCCGAGATGGCAAAACTACAAAAAGAAATTGAAGCGCTGCAAAAAGAATTAAAGCAAGTACAGGGCACCCGCTCGGATTTGCAAAAAAACCTGGAGAAATCCGAAACCCAAATTAATGAGCTGCAAAAAAAAGCCAGCGACATTAATAAGCAGCTCAATGAACAAAATAAAGAGCTGGATAAATTAAAAAATGAGCGCAGCCAACTGGAGCAAGCACGCAAAAACCAGCAGGCGCAGATCGCTGAACAAATGCGTGCAGCGCATAAACTCGGCGAGCAGAGTGAAGTCAAGGTGTTGCTGAACCAGGAATCGCCCGACCAGTTATCACGCATCATGAAATACCACAGTTATTTTATGGAAGCGCATACGGCCAAAATGCAAACCTATCTCGACACCATCACCCGCATTGATGCGCTCACGCCGGAGATAGAAAAAAAAACGCTTGAATTAGGTGTTATGCAGACCGAATTGGATGCCCAGCGCGCGCAACTCAAAACCATTCATGGCGAACGCCAGCAGGCGCTGGCCAAAGTGAATAGCCAACTCAAAAACAAAAGCCAGGAACTCAAGCAGCTCAGCGAAGATCGCCGCCGCTTACAAGCCTTACTGGAACGCGTGACCAAAAGTGTCGCCACCACTGGTGCAATCAACTCCCCCAGTTATGTGCCTTTACCCAAGGGCGGTGAAAAATTCTCGCTACGAAAAGGCCGCTTGCCCTGGCCAACCCAAGGCAGCATGGTCCATCGTTTCGGCAGCGCACGCATTGCCGGGCAGATGAGCTGGAGCGGTGCTTATATCTCAGCACCTATGGGCAATTCCGTAATTGCGGTTCATCATGGCCGCGTGGTATTTGCCGATTATTTTGGCGGCCACGGTTTGCTGGTGATTGTGGATCACGGCGAAGGTTATTTAAGCCTCTACGCACACAACCAGAATTTATTGAAAAAGGCCGGTGAACCTGTGCACGCAGGCGAGGCCATTGCCAACGTTGGCAATTCAGGTGGACAGGCAAGTGCAGGGCTCTATTTTGAAATTCGCCACAACGGCAAACCGATTGATCCGGGCGGCTGGTTAGCGCGCGGTTAAACCCCCTGCGCAACCCAGGAATTATTTTCGGTAACACCTGTCATTTTTTTATGGTTTAGCTTAGTGTGCGCCCGCTAGGCCGCCCTCTCGGCGGCTCGGGTTTACTGTTTCAATTTCAGCTGTTGCGGTCATCGGAGACGCTATGTTTCGCGCTGCTTTTACATTCCGGCTTAAAGCACCTGTTTTCACCCGGCTAGCCACTCCAGGCGCACTGCTCAGCCTGTTAATATCGCCTGTCTTTTTAGCGGCCCACGTCTTCGCCGACGATAAACCTACTACTGCCGATGCCGGCCTGCTGCCGCTGGAAGAACTGCGTACTTTTACCCGCGTTTACGACCATGTCCGCAGCGGTTATGTCGATGAAATCGACGATGCCAAACTGCTCGAATATGCCATCAAGGGCATGATCGCCGAACTCGATCCCCATTCAGCCTATCTCGATAAAGAAGCCTTTGCCGATCTGCAAGCCAGTACCTCGGGTGAATTTGGCGGGATCGGATTAGAAGTCAGCATTGACGAAGGTTTTGTCAAAGTGGTTACACCCATTGATGACAGCCCCTCCGCCAAAGCGGGAATCCTGTCGGGCGATGTGGTAATTCGCATTGACGATAAACCCGTCAAAGGGATGGATTTGAATAAAGCCGTGAACTTAATGCGCGGTCCCAAAAATAGCCCGATCAAAATTACCGTGATGCGCGAAGGTGTTGACCAACCGCTCGAATTTGAATTGGTGCGCGATATCATCAAAGTGCAAAGCGTGCGCACGCGCATTCTGGAGCAGGATTATTTCTACATCCGCCTTGCCCAATTCCAATTGGATACCGGTAAAGATGTCGCCAAAAAATTGCGCGAACAATTAAAGAAAAACCCGGACACCAAAGGCATTATTCTCGATTTGCGCAATAACCCCGGTGGCGTATTGCAAGCATCGGTAGAAGTGGTAGATGCCTTTCTCGACGGTGGGCAGGTGGTTTACACCCAAGGCCGTCTCGACAATAGCAATATCGGCTACAACGCCGAAGCAGGCGACATCACCAATAACTTGCCACTGGTGGTGTTGATCAATGACGGCTCGGCGTCCGCCTCGGAAATCGTCGCGGGCGCCCTGCAAGACCACAAGCGCGCCGTGATTATGGGCACGCGCAGTTTTGGTAAGGGGTCGGTGCAATCGGTCATCCCCATCAGTAATGATCGCGCGATCAAGCTCACTACGGCACTCTATTACACCCCCAACGGCCGCTCGATCCAGGCACAGGGCATTGAGCCGGATGTCGATGTGGAGCGCGTGGAAATTACCGCTATCCAAAAAGGCTTGGGCACTACCGAGGCCGACCTTGCACGCCACCTTGGCAATGGCAGGGGCGGGGAGGAAAGCACCAGTAAAGCCCGCGCCAACAAGCGCATCAGCAGCGCCGAATTGCTCAAAGAGGACAATCAACTGCACGAGGCGTTGAACCTGCTCAAAGGGCTGAATATTTTTATCCAGCACAGCCCGCTCGCTGCCGCTCCGGTAGAGGAAGATGCGCCTATAGCACCGGACATAGCCGTCCAACCTGAACTCCCCGCTGAAGGCAACAGCGAATAAGCTGCGTGCCGACGGTGATCGCCAAACGCTTCGCTTTCGGTTCACTATGGCTGCTAGCCGCCCTCTGGCTCAGCCCGCCAGCCGTTGCCCAAGGTCGCCTTGCCATCATCATCGATGATATTGGCTACAACCTCGCACTCGGTAAACGCAGCGCCGATTTACACGGCGATTTCACCCTTGCCGTTTTACCTTTTACCCCCCACGGTATTGAACTGGCGCAGCGCGGGCATAAGCGCGGCAAGGAAATTATGTTGCACGCCCCCATGAGCAACCGCCATAACTACCCCCTGGGGCGCGGCGGTTTGGTGGACGGCATGCCGCGCGCCGAGTTTCTCGCTGTCTTGCGCCAAAACCTTGCCAACATCCCGCACATCCAAGGCGTCAACAACCACATGGGCAGCCAATTGACCGAGCAGGCTGAGCCTATGCGCTGGCTAATGGAAGAGCTCAAGCTGCGGGGATTATATTTTGTCGATAGCCGCACCAGCGCCCAAACCCAGGCGCTGATAATGGCCGAAAAAATCCATCTCCCCAGCCGCAAACGCGATGTATTCCTGGATGATGAACGCACCCGCCGCAATATCCAATACCAGTTAAAGCGCGCCCTCACACTGGCGCAACAACAGGGGTCAGCCATTGCAATTGGCCATCCCTACCCGGAAACCCTCGCTGAACTGGAACAACTGCAGCCACTCTTGAACCAATACCAGGTACAGTTGGTCAAAGCTTCACAACTGATGCCGCCCAGCCCCAAACAGCAGCAACCGGGAGGACAAAATAATGCTGCCTGTATGGCGCCACCCATCAATCTTTGGCCGCAAATATGGGCGCCAATTGATCCATTCTCCTTGGAGTTAGTCTTCAAACCCTGAAAAGTGGCGCATTAATTTGAAAAAGTATGTTTTTGGTTATTAAAAATCAACTTTGCAAGACCAACTAAATCTATCCGGCACTTCTCAATGATGTCTATAATCAGCGAGGGTGATAATTGATCAACCCGTGAGGGATTCGATTTTCAGGAACACTAGCGAGGGGCTTATATGGCTACATCAAACAGAGCAGGCGAACAGGGTTCAGTACCTTCACGCCAAGGTCGCTACTTACAAAAAGATGGCTACTGGTACTACACCACCCGCGAAGGCGTGGATATAGGCCCGTTTGATAGCCGCGACGACGCTGAAACCGGCGTTGGAGAATTTATCGACTTTATTCAAGCGTCTGAACCGAAAGTGTCAGACATGCTGAAACAGTACCGCGCGGCCTAAAGTACGCTTTAGACCGGGCACGAAAAAGGGCGCTCACAGAGCGCCCTTTTTCGTTGTTTAAAAATCTATTCTGTCACTACAACCGCACTTCAATCCCTTGGGCACGCATAAATTCTTTGGCTTGCGGCACCGTGTACTCGCGGAAGTGAAAGATGCTCGCCGCCAGTACTGCATCGGCACGCCCTTCGGTCACACCATCCACCATATGCTGCAGATTACCCACACCGCCAGAGGCAATGACCGGGACTGGGACTGCATCGCTGATTGCGCGGGTGACGCCCAGGTCATAACCTTTTTTGGTGCCGTCGCCATCCATACTAGTCAGCAGGATTTCACCCGCCCCAAATTCAGCCATTTTGATCGCCCACTCCACTGCATTGATCCCGGTGGGCTTGCGGCCACCGTGGGTGAAAATCTCCCAGCGCGGCGCTTCGCCTGCAAGGCTCACCTTTTTTGCATCGATCGCCACCACTATGCACTGGGCGCCAAACCGGTCGGATGCGGCTTTCACAAAATCGGGATTAAACACCGCGGCAGAGTTGATACCTACTTTATCGGCACCGGCGTTAAGCATGGTGCGGATATCGTCCACGGTGCGGATACCGCCACCCACCGTGAGCGGGATAAACACTTCGCTGGCGATTTTCTCTACCGTATGCACCGTGGTCGCGCGGCCTTCATGGGTGGCGGTGATATCGAGAAAGGTAATCTCATCCGCGCCTTCCTGGTTGTAGCGCTTGGCAATTTCCACCGGATCACCCGCATCGCGGATATCCAAAAATTGCACGCCTTTGACCACGCGGCCGTTATCCACATCGAGGCAGGGAATTATGCGTTTTGCGAGTGCCATAAGGTTAACGTCTCGTGTCCAAACTTAATCAGGGGTACTTTCTTAATTGGCATCACAATAAGCTTGGGCTTCCGCCATGCTCAAAGTGCCTTCGTAAATCGCGCGGCCAGTAATGGCGCCGCAAATGCCTTTGTGGGCTTCCGCTTTAAGCGCGATGATGTCGTCCATATTGGTCACGCCACCGGAGGCAATAATGGGGATGCTGGAAGCCTGCGCCATGGCGACTGTCGCCTGCACATTTACACCTTGCATCATGCCGTCGCGGGCGATATCGGTGTAGACGATGCTGCTAACGCCGTCTTGCTCAAAGCGCTTGGCCAACTCACTCGCCTGCACGTTGGATACTTCTGCCCAGCCATCGGTGGCAACCCAGCCGTCTTTGGCGTCGAGACCAACGATAATGTGGCCGGGAAATTGTTTACACATATCGGTCACGAACTGCGGCTCTTTTACAGCTTTGGTACCAATAATCACGTACTCAACACCTGCATTCAGGTAGTACTCAATGGTTTCTGCACTGCGGATACCGCCACCAATCTGGATTGGCAATTTGGGATAGGCTTTGGCGATGGCAGTAACCACACCACCATTGACCGGCTTGCCTTCAAAGGCACCGTTCAGATCCACCAGATGCAAGCGGCGACAGCCCTGCCGCACCCATTGTGCCGCCATCGCGACGGGATCGTCGGAGAACACGGTGGAATCGTCCATCAAACCTTGGCGCAAGCGCACACATTGGCCGTCTTTTAAATCAATAGCGGGGATAATTAACATCTTCAATCTCACGTAGGAGCGCTGCTTGCTGCGCCCGATAAACATTATGTATTGGGGTATAACAATTGCGCACTAATGAGGCAATTTTGGGCGCAGCAAGCGGCGCCCCTACAATCAACCTACCCGTAGGGGCGCTGCTTGCTGCGCCCTAACTACGGCCATCCCACTGTAAAAAATTCTTCAGCAACTGCAATCCGGCGGTATGGCTTTTCTCCGGGTGGAATTGCACCGCAAATAGATTGCCGCGGGTGAGCGCCGCATGGAATGGCAATCCATAATCGCAGGTTGCAGCGACTTGGCTGGCATCATCGGCCAAAATATAGAAACTGTGCACAAAGTAAAAACGGCTATCCTGTTCTATCCCTGCCCAAAGCGGGTGATCATTGTGATGTACCTGATTCCAGCCCATATGCGGCACTTTGAGATGTGTACCAGCGCTATCCGTGTGGTTTTCGCCGAAGAAGCGCACTTTTCCCGGCAGTATGCCGATGCAATCCACACCACCGTTTTCTTCACTATGATCCATCAACGCCTGCATGCCGACACAAATCCCTAACACCGGTTTGCCGGTGGCGATTTGCTCGCGCAGGAGTTTATCGAAGCCGAGACGTTTGATTTCTGCCATGCAGTCGCGGATCGCGCCCACACCGGGGAATACCACCCGGTCAGCAGCAGCTACGACTATTGGATCGGATGTCACCACGACGTTTTGCTCAGGAGCAACATGGCTCAGGGCGCTGGCGACTGAGTGGAGGTTACCCATGCCGTAATCGATAACGGCAACTGTCTGTTGTTTACTCACGTGGCTCATAAATCAGAGGCTGCCTTTGGTGGAGGGCATAATCCCTTCCATGCGCGGGTCGAGTTCGAGCGCCATACGCAGGGCGCGGCCGAAAGCTTTGAATACGGTTTCGATCTGGTGATGGGCGTTGTGGCCGCGCAGGTTGTCCACATGCAGGGTGACGCCCGCGTGGTTTACGAAGCCTTGGAAAAACTCCCAAAACAATTCCACATCAAACTGGCCGACGCGTTTTTGCGTAAACGGAATCTGCATGACCAAACCGGGGCGGCCGGAAAAATCGATCACCACCCGCGACAAGGCTTCATCGAGCGGCACATAGGCGTGGCCGTAACGACGGATGCCCTTTTTATCGCCGACCGCTTTGGCGATGGCTTGACCGATGGTGATGCCAATATCTTCCACCGAGTGGTGGTCATCGATATGGGTATCGCCGTCGCAGGTGACATCCAGATCGATCATACCGTGGCGGGCGATCTGGTCCATCATGTGCTCCAGAAAGGGCACGCCGGTGTTGAACGCGCCTTTACCAACACCATCAAGATTGAGGCTGACGCTGATTTTGGTTTCCAGTGTATTGCGAGTGACCTGTGCAATACGGTCAGTACGAGGGGTTGAATCGGTCATAAATACACTCGGCAGGGAGCAGGCTAAAAAGATGCGCGAATTATATAGACTTGGGGCGCCGAATTCACGGAAAGCCGCTCTATAAGGCTGATTGTTAAGTTGCCGTACAGATTATTTCACCCAAAATCCCGCCAACTTGCGTTACAAACCGGTTCAATCGCAGTATGTTGCGCATCGTTTTTAAACCCTCGTCAATTAATGATGGATCACCACTATGACTAACCTGCTATTAAAAACCTGCCTTCTGGGCGCCAGCCTGCTCGCCTCAACCACCTTTGCGGCAGCACCCGCCAGCAACAATCCCAATAATGCCGACTACACCGGCTGGAGCTGGTCGGGCCATATCGACCATGTGACCATCGATTCCCAAGCCGCTGCCGAACAGTGGATTGAAGACAGTGCCACCGCCATCGGCGGCGCAGCCGAGTACTATTCAAGCGCGACGGAAAATACCCTGATGCTGGGCGCGAGTGTGCTGCTGTATCGCGATAACGCCGAATTTGCCCAGTATGTAGAAGACTATTGGGGCGATGTGGATTACACCGAATCCGATGCGACCGCCTTTATGTTGTTCGCCGAATACGGCCCCAAATATCGCTTCGGCCAGGACAATATGAGCTTTTTCTCGGTGCGCGGCGGTGTAAGCGGCATACTGGCGTCGGAGCGCGGTATCAGCAATTGCAGCAATTGTTACGAAGAAGATATTGAAATCGATGGTGGCGTTTACGGTGTACTGGGCGTAGGCCAAACCCTCGGCAGCCTCGATCTGAGTTTGCAATTCCAGCAGTATTTAAGCGGTGATCTGGATAACACCCTCCGTTTGAAATTGTCGGGGGCCTTCTAAATTTTATTCAGTACCTATCGCAATACCGATCGGCCTGTTGGCACTTAAAACATCCCTCAGGTCGATTTCATCGGTTAAACAGATTTTTATAAAAAGTTGGTATTACGACTCACTTGCGTTTGTTTGGTCATGGTTTACTTTTAAAGCGCGACTTATGAATGTCAGCGCAACATGCGGGACTGCTAATGTGATCACCTATAACCACTACCAGAGAAATAGATTGACCGACCCCTTAAACCCCATTCGCCAACTGATCCAGCAGGCGCAGGAGCAGGATTCTGCGACCGGAAAGCTGCTGGAATTTGTAGAGTGCCGCAAGAAACGCCTACACGCCGCGATCAAATTGCCGGAACATCAAGCTGCCAAGGGTTTAGCGGATTTTGTGGTGCGCTACATCAAACACGTGCCCGATTTTATCGATGCTATCCGCAGCATGGCGCAGGAGGCGGGCATCGCTAACGATGTTGAGCCGCTGTTAAAAATTGCGAGTGATTATTTTATGTCGCCGCCATCGATTGTCGATCCGCACAGCCAACTAGAGGCGCTACTCGACGAAGCTTATCTTGCACACCGTTTGCTCGAAGAAGTGAATGACCGTTTTATGGCGAAAAGCGGAATACCACTCGCGCCTATGGATATGACCGTTGCCAATGTCATCGCACACGAATTAATTGGCGAACCGTTTGCAAATGAATTGGATCAGGCCGTGTTATTTTCCGCTGAATTATTATTAAACGAACACGGTTTTGAAGGCGCCAATATTGCCAGCTATGTCAATGCGCATCGCGATAAGGGTTGGACAGAAGAATTGGAGCGCTGGCCTTGTCTGGTAGAAGATCTTTCCATCAGTGTTGAGTTTGATACGGAGAGCACCACACGTCACTGATTAAAAAATATCAAGTAAACAAGTAGACATAAAAAAGCGAATTGCCGTTACGCAATTCGCTTTTTTTTATTTACGTTTGAGTTGATTTATACCGGGTCAACTTCCGCATTCAGTTTCATATCGTGATAGCGGGTTTTATCGAGCATTTTTTCGCTGTTGCCAACTATCAACGAGACCACTGCATCACCCGTCACATTCACAGCGGTGCGCACCATATCCAATAACCGATCTACGCCAATAATTAATGCTATCCCTTCAACAGGTAAACCGACCGATTGCAATACCATCGCCAACATGATCAAACCCACACTGGGAACACCGGCAGTGCCTATGGAGGCAAGCGTTGCCGTTAATATCACCATTAAATACCCAGCTGCACCTATATCGATGTTGTAAACCTGGGCAATAAAAATGGTGGCAACACCCTGCATGATGGCGGTGCCATCCATATTGATCGTTGCACCCAAAGGCACTGAAAAGCTGCTGATTTTATTATCGACGCCCAGGTCGTGCTCGACAGTGCGCATAGTTACCGGCAAGGTGGCATTGCTCGATGCGGTACTGAATGCAAACACCGCAACTTTCCACATCTTTTTGAAAAAGATAATCGGGCTTAATCCGGTCAACGCTTTCAACATGGTTCCATACACCACAAAGCCATGCAGCAAGAGTACAAACAACACTGTGAAAAAATATTTAGCCAAATCGACGATCGCGGCAAATCCGATGCTGGCAAATAATTTGGCGAGCAGACAAAACACGCCGTAGGGTGCCAACTGCATCAGCAACATCATCATCTTCAACACGACTTCATTGAGGTGTTCAAAAAAAGTGCGCATGTTGCTGCCGATCTCACCACCAGTGCGCGAGATGGCGATGCCAAACAAAATGGAAAATACAATCACCTGCAACATATTACCTTCGGCCATAGCCTGCACCGGGTTGCTGGGAAAAATATCGATCAAGGTTTCTTTGATGGAGGGGGCGGGCGGAGTCGCATAGGTGCTGGCCAATGCCATATCCACGGCTGCACCGGGTTGCACCAGGGTTGCCACACCCATCGCCAGCGCAATGGCCACAGCGGTGGTGAATAAATAGAGCACGACCGTTTTGGTTGCCAGTGCACCCATACGGCTATGCCCACCGAGCGATGCCGCGCCACATACCAGGGATACAAATACCAGCGGCACTACCAATAACTTCAGCGACGCGACAAAAATCTGGCCAATGGTATCCAGCACGCCATTGACCACAAACACCTGAATCCACTGCCCGGTCGCCGTAGTCGCGGTCGCTTGGGTATCATCCAAACCCAGAGCCAGATTGAGGGCTACCCCCACCAGCAGCCCCAGCACCATACCGAGTAAAATTTTATTGGTTAGCGTCATGCGGGAAACCTCTTGGAATTATTGTGTGGCCCATGTGATTGCGGGTGCGGCAGGAGCCTGCCGCAAGGTGAAAAAAATCTTATTCGTTGACCGCGTCTTTCAGGCCCTTACCCGGTTTAAAAGTGACAGTCTTGCTGGCGGCGATTTGGATGGTCGCACCGGTTTGTGGATTGCGCCCCTCGCGCGCCGCGCGGGCGCTGACATTAAAGGTGCCAAAACCAAGCAGGGCAACAGATTCGCCACGGCTCAGCGCGTTGGTGATCTGCTCGATAAAGGCAGAGACCACGAGGTCAGCCTTGTTGACGCCTAGGTCAGTATTATTCGCCAGTGCTACTACTATGTCGGTCTTATGCATGATTTCTCTCCTGGGTTTTTAGCGATAAGTCCGGGGAGTTTACCTGCAATAACCCGTTTGCGGCAGACTTGCACCGGCTTTTTCCAACGCCGGTTTCCACACGCAGTGCCCTACCCAATAGGACGCAAGCTGATAAACTGCCGCCCCATCATCCCCTTCGCCCTGTTTTTCCACATCGATAAAGGAGCCAGGTTTTGCCCCAGCCGTCACCGTCATGGCAGCCATTGGCGCGTATCGCCCAATGCCAACGCCCAAGCCTGGCCATGCAAGATTGGCTGATGGATAGCGGTTCCCTGACTGCGCGCCTGATCGCCCGGAGCAGCGGTCAATTCAAGGTGCAATTGGTGGGGCAGATTGTCGGGCTACCAAGCCTGAATGAATGCCAGGCGTTAGGGATGAGGCGGCCCGCACTGGCGCTGATCCGTGAAGTTATCCTGTGCGGCAATGGCGATCCCTGGGTGTTTGCACGCAGTATATTGCCCCTCGCCAGCCTCACCGGCCAGTTGCGCCACTTGCGCAAGCAGGGCACGCGCCCGCTGGGTGCGTTTTTGTTCAGTCAGCCACAGTTAACACGCAGTGCCATTGCGGTGGCGCGAATTAGCCGCGATCATGCCTATGTCCCCGGCGATCTGCTTGGCGACCAATTACTCTGGGGACGCCGCTCGGTGTTTTACCTGCAGCAGAAACCCCTACTGGTGAGCGAAGTATTTTTACCGGCCTTTGCCACCCAGCTCCCTCTGCACCTGCCCCGATAATCTTAATAAAATGGCGTTTTGGCTATGACAAATCCGGAAGACGTAAAACCCCCTGTCCCTGCGCCCAAAAAACCGGCGGCCAAAAAGGCAGTCCCGGCAGACAGCACCGGCACCAAACCTAAAACCGCTGCCAAACCAGCCGCAAAGAAAGTGACCAAAACTGCTGCAGGCAGTGACGCATCGGTCAAAGCATCACCAATAGCCGCCGCTAAACCCGAACCCGGCAAACCGGCCGCAGCCAAAACAACGCCCAAAAAAGCAACCAGTGCGACAGATCCAAAATCTGCCGCTCGCAAACCCAAGGTTGCCACCCCGGCTCCGGCCGCGACTACAACAGTGGTCGATCCAGTAGGCAATCCAGCACCTGATACTGCTGTCCAACCAACCGCACCAGCCACTGACTGGGCAAATGCCCATGCCGCAAAAATCCTCAAACGTGCTGCGAAAAATAGCGGAAAGGCTGACTTGATCACTCAACTCAAGCACAAAGCAGGTATTTACTGGCGCTTGACGCGCATGGATCGCCCAATTGGCACACTGCTGTTGCTCTGGCCCACACTATGGAGTTTATGGATCGCCGCCAAAGGCGTGCCCAGCATCAAAAATCTGGTGATTTTTGTGTTGGGGGTGATAGTGATGCGCGCCGCCGGCTGTGTGATCAACGACTTTGCCGACCGCAAGATCGATGGCAAGGTGCTGCGCACCAAAGATCGCCCGCTGGCCACTGGCGCGGTATCCAGCCGCGAGGCGATTGGCTTGTTTATCTCCCTGAGCCTGATCGCCTTCGCGCTAGTGCTGTTCACCGATCCGCTCACTATCAAACTCTCGGTCGGCGGCTTGCTCCTCGCCTTCTGCTACCCCTTTATGAAGCGCCATACCCATTTGCCACAAGTGGTGCTGGGCGCCGCCTTTGCCTGGGGAATCCCTATGGCCTATGCCGCCGAGGCAGGGGAATTGCATCAGGGGATGTGGCTGATTTACTTGTCGGTCGTGCTCTGGACCGTCGCCTACGACACTTTTTACGCCATGGTAGACCGCGACGACGACCTGAAAATCGGCGTTAAATCCACCGCGATCTTATTTGGCGAGCAGGACCGGCTGATGACCGGGGTGCTGCAAATCATGGCGCTCTATTCGCTGGTACTGGTCGGTAACCGTTTTGAGCTGGGCACTTTTTATTATCTTGGATTGACGGTGGCGGCCGGTTTATTTATCTATCAACAGTGGCTGATCCGCTTCCGCGCGCGCGAAGCCTGCTTTAAGGCGTTTCTCAATAACAACTGGGTGGGTGTCGCGGTCTTTGCCGGGATCGTTATGGACTATAGTTTTCGTTAGTCGCTAAATTTTTCACCTGTCATAAATGTGTAACACTGAACTTATTTAATAAGCTGCAACAATAGCTTCACAAACCTGTGGGGCGCCCCGTAGTTTTTCAGGCAGAACACTTATGACTGGTCGCAAAATCCTTATCGTTGACGATGAATCCGCCATCCGCGACATGCTGCGAGTAGCACTGGAAATGGCTGAGTATCAAGTGCTGGAAGCCAGCAATGCGCAGGATGCGCACAGCATCATTATCGATGACAAACCCGACCTGATCCTGCTTGATTGGATGATGCCCGGTACCAGCGGCATCGAACTCGCGCGCCGGTTGAAGCGCGATGAAGTGACCGCCAACACCCCGATCATCATGCTCACCGCCAAGGGTGAGGAAGACAACAAGATCCAGGGGCTGGAAGTGGGCGCCGATGATTACATCACCAAACCTTTCTCGCCGCGTGAATTGGTAGCGCGCTTGAAAGCGGTATTGCGCCGTGCTGATCCGCAAATTAACTCCGCCCCCATCACGGTGCAAGGCCTGTGCCTCGACCCGGCCAGCCATCGCGTCACCATCAATAACCAGTCGGTGGATATGGGGCCGACGGAATATCGCCTGCTGGAGTTTTTTCTCACCCATCAGGAAAGGGCTTATACTCGCAGCCAATTGCTGGATCACGTCTGGGGCGGCAATGTGTATGTGGAGGAGCGTACAGTAGATGTGCATATCCGCCGCCTGCGCAAAGCACTGACCATCGACGGCCACGAAGATTTGATCCAGACAGTGCGCGGTACGGGCTATCGTTTTTCGACCCGAATTGAAGCCTGATAACACTATTCGTGAGTAGTCCTAGCCGACGAGTGCTGCGAGACCGTCTGCTGCATGGATGCAGCAGTCGAGCCTACAGGGATGTATTTACGGCGCGTCGCGCAGTGCTCGTCGGCTAGGGCTACGGATTTAGAATCGAGAGGCTCCCGTTGTTAAAAGGTTTTAGCGCTGAACTCCAGCGCATTTTGATTATCCTTGCCATTTGCAGCTTGATTGGCTTTTTCAGCGATAATTACGCGCTCTGGATGCTGATCGGCTGTGCGATTTATATCCTGATGATGCTCTGGCAGATGCGTCGCCTCAACCAATGGTTGCTGCGTCAGGAAGCCGATCATCCGCCCGAGGCAAGCGGTATCTGGGGGCAGATTTTCGACAATATCTACCAATTGCAGCGCGATCAACGTGCCGAGAAAGACAACCTGCAGGCAGTGATCAACCGCATCCAGGAAATCAGTTCCGCGTTAAAAGATGGGTTGATTATCCTCGACGCGCGCGGCCATCTGGATTTCTGGAACCCTGCAGCACACCGCATGTTGGCGCTGCACACCAAAGACCAGGGGCAATCGGTGATCAACTTTATTCGCCACCCAAAGTTCGTCAGCTATTTTGAAGAGGGCAATTTTGAGGAGCCGCTGGAGCTGCCCTCGCCGCGTTTTCCTTCCAAGCACCTGCAATTCCAGATCACTCCTTTTGGCAAACAGGAGCGGCTGATTGTGGTGCGCGATGTGACCCAATTGCACAATCTGGAAAAAATGCGGCAAGACTTTGTCGCCAACGTCTCCCATGAATTGCGCACACCGCTGACTGTTATCAATGGCTATGTGGAAACCCTCGCCGATAACAACAGCACCCCCAGCTGGAATAAACCCCTGCAACAGATGCAGCAACAAGCCAAGCGCATGTCGCTGCTGATCAATGATCTGCTGGTGCTCTCCAAGCTGGAAACGACTGAGGCGGGGCACAACCATAAACCGATCAATATCGAACAGCTGCTCACCATCGTCAAAAGTGAAGCGGAAGTGCTGAGCAAAGATAAAGAGCAGCAGTTGACGCTGATCTGCAACAACACCACCAAACCCCTGCTGCTATTGGGCAATGAAAAAGAGCTGCACAGCGCCTTTTCCAATTTGGTCATCAACGCGATCAAATACACGCCCAATGAGGGCAAGGTAAGCGTGCTGCTCTGGCAGGACCAGAAACACTTTTATGTCTCAGTCAGCGATAACGGACCAGGCATTGAAGCCATGCATATCCCGCGCTTGACCGAGCGCTTTTATCGCGTTGATGCCAGCCGCAACAGCAGCACCGGCGGCACCGGTTTGGGTTTAGCGATTGTGAAACACGTATTGATGCGCCATGAGGCGGAGTTGAAGATCACCAGTGAACCGGGCAAGGGCAGTATGTTTATCTGCGTGTTCCCTCTGTCTCACTGACAGATGGAGTCCAACGTTGTCATTGGGCTAGAAAGTACATAATTTTGACGTCAAAATAATATTCGAACTTTTTATTTCGTTTTCTTCTGTAAATTTTCCAAAAATCAAACCTGCTTCGCAAAATATTACCCTCGAAACTGAAAGTCGGACTCGCCAATACAACGTTGTCATTTTAGACTCAATCCCCATGCAATGATATTGGCGCCAAGCCAGATCAATTTGCATGTTCCATACACTAGTGTCACTCCAGATGCCCCCGGTGGTATCTATATCAACAATAAGTTCTTCGGAGATTGAAAGTGAAAAAGACAATGAAAGCTTGCGGTATTTCCGCTGTAGTAATGGGTTCGCTCTTGCTTGCCAACCAAGCGTTTTCGCATGGTTATGTATCTTCACCAAAAAGCCGTGCTTATTTCTGTACCAATTCACAAGGTGGCGCCAGCTCACCTGCGTGTGTTGCTGCTTCTGCAGGCGGTAATGCCAGCCAATATGAACCACAATCTATCGGTATTGGTGGCGCTAACGACAACCACCAGGCACTGATCCCCGATGGCAAGCTGTGTAGCGCTAATATGGCCAGTAACAACGGCCTTAACCTGGCTCGCAACGACTGGAATGCAACTACCGTAACTGCTGGTCCTCTGGCTTTCGTATGGACTAACACTGCACCACACAAAACCTCTTACTTCCGTTACTACATTACCAAAGAAGGTTTTAACCCTGGTGCGGCACCATTGAAGTGGTCTGATCTGGAACAAATCCACGAGTCAGCGCCTGCAGGCCAAGAAGCAACCTCTACTCACATGGTTAACCTGCCACCACGTACCGGTCGCCATATTGTGTACAGCATCTGGCAACGCGACCCACTGAGAGATGCCCCAGAAGGTTTTTATCAATGTATTGACGTTGTTTACGGCAATCCGTCAAGCAGCTCTTCTTCGGCTGCACCATCTTCTGTTGCATCTTCATCCTCAGTAAGATCTAGCGTAGCTTCTTCGGTAGCCTCAAGTATTTCCAACAATACCTGTGCCGGTTTGCCAACCTGGAATGCCAGCACCGCTTACCAATCTCCACAACAAGTACAACACAACAACAGACGTTACTCTGCCAACTACTGGACCCAAGGTAATGATCCAGCACTGACATCAGGCCAATACAGCTACTGGTTGGATCTGGGTGCATGTACTTCTGGTAGTGCTTCATCAACGCCATCAAGCGTCGCGCCTGGCTCATCCAGCCGTTCAAGCGTAGCTTCTTCAGTTGCATCATCTGTAGCCTCTTCTGTTGCTACCGGTAACTGCACCTCTCCTGCTTACGTCAACGGCGCGACTTACGCTGCTGGTGCTAAAGTAGTGAATGTGGGCAACGAGTATCAATGTACTGTTGCTGGCTGGTGTACTGTTGGCGGCCCATACGCTCCAGGTACTGGTTGGGCTTGGACCAATGCCTGGTCTCTGGTTCGCGCTTGTAACTAATTAAACAGATTTACGCCTGGCTCCCCTGCAAGTTAGCCAGACGTAAAAATGTTGCGATAAAAAACGGCAGTCCCTCGGGATTGCCGTTTTTTATTTAGCGCAGTTGGATTTCTATGTCGGTCGCTTTATCGACATTTACTTTTGCTTCATCAAATAACGGCGGACCATAGCTACCACCGTTGTTAGAAAAACCATAACGCTCGGTGGGAATTCCATTAGCACCAATATCAATCTGGTTATTTTCGTTTTCATCCTGAAACAGTTTTATCGCGTAATTGCCTGCGGGCAAATCGGCAAAAACCAATGACATGCTTGTCCCTGCCACTTTTACTTGTTTCGCAGCGACCCAATGGTTATTGGCATTGTAGTGTTCCTCCTTGTCATAAACTGCCACCAACAAGTTACCCTTGATCGATTTGATATTATTCACGTTCAAGGTCAGTTCATGGGCAAAGGTTGGCAGGGCGATAATAGCGGCCGCAATAGCGAATACACCTGTGTTAATACGCATAGGGATCTCCTTGCTTAAATAAATCGGACCAATTTCCGAAAGAAGCTCCAGCATAATTAGCTTGTGCGTTTGACGCAGGTGTCATTACTCACCTTTAATCACTGACAAAGCTCATGAATTGTGAGTGACAAATGTCTATCGCAATACGCAGGGGATTTTTTGCATGATGTATTTAACCTGCTCGCCTCGATGGCGCACAGAATCCTAACTGCAATTAATGCGGGAATAGTCTGGGAACCTACCTTAAGGAGCTAACATGAGTGGAATTATGACTAATTGGTTAATGGCATTTTTACACCATCTCGCTGCATTTACCTTATTTGCTGCGCTCGTGTATGAATTTATTCTGTTGCGCAAACCCTTCAGTTTGCAGACCGCACAATCGTTACTGAAAACTGATCAGGTGTATGGAATTGCGGCAGTAACCATCTTGATTATCGGATTCGGCCGGGCGCTGCATTTTGAAAAGGGTGAAGCCTATTACTTTCACAGCCTGCCGTTTATTGTAAAAATCTCACTATTTTTGTTGGTAGGAATTTTATCGATTTATCCAACGGTAAAATTTTTATCCTGGCGCAGCGCATTGAAGCGGCAGCAACTACCGCAGGTGAGTGAAGAAACCCTCACCATGATTCGTCGATTAATTCATATCGAGCTGTTCGCGGTTATTGCCATCATGCTCTGCGCAGCCATGATGGCAAAAGGGGTGGGGTATCTCGGTTAAGCATCCAATTGGAATTGCAAACGCGCCAGCTGCTGATACAGATCACTGTTCGTCAACAATTCCGTATGCGTACCACTGGCGACAATTTTCCCCTGCTGCAATACCAGAATCCGGTCTGCATTAACAACTGTCGATAAGCGATGCGCAATCATAATCGTGGTGCGATTTTTCATCAGCACTTCGAGCGCCCGCTGTACCGCCTGCTCACTATTGGAATCGAGTGCGCTGGTCGCTTCATCCAATAATAAAATGGGGCGGTCAGCAAGAATTGCGCGTGCAATTGCAATGCGCTGTTTTTGTCCACCCGATAAACGCACACCGCGCTCACCGAGATACGCATCCAATCCCTCCGGCAATTGCTCAATAAATTCCATTGCAAAGGCCGCTTTGCACGCGGCGATAACATCTGCATCACTGGCATCCGGGCGCGCATAGCGCACATTGTCGCGCACGCTTGCGGCAAAAATAACCGGATCTTGCGGCACCAGTGCGATGCGCTCGCGCACTTGTTGGATATCCGCATTTTTTAAATCGACACCGTCCAGATAAATTGCCCCGACGAGCGGGTCATAAAAGCGCTGCAACAATTGGAACACTGTCGTTTTGCCCGCACCCGAAGGCCCGACAAGCGCAATCTTTTCACCGGGATTCACAGTTAAGCTAAAGCCATCGAACACCGGCGTATCCAGGCGCGTCGGGTAAGCAAAATGCACCGCGCGCATTTCCACCAAACCGCGGGCAGGTGCGGGCAAGACTTCCGGATTTTTGCGCATGGGCAATGCCGATGGTGTCGCCAGTAATTCAACCAATCGCTCAGTCGCACCGGCAGCGCGCTGCATATCGCCAATCACCTCCGAGATTGTGCCCATGGCACTGGCGACTATCACCGCGTAAAAAATAAACGCCGACAGCTCGCCACCACTGATACTACCGGCCAACACATCGTGGCCACCGACCCACAAAATCATCGCCACCGCACTGAATACCAGCGTGATAACAGCAGCGACCAACAGCGCTCGCTGGCGAATACGTTTGATACCTGTGCCGAAGGTTTGCTCTACACGTTGATTGAAAGATTCAACCGCTGCGGACTCATGGCCATAGGCCTGTACTGTGCGAATCTCATGGATAACCTCATCGGTATAGGCACCCACATCCGCCACACTGTCCTGGCTCGCGCGCGCCAGTTTGCGCAGACGGCGGCCGAACACGATGATCGGCACCAGTACAAACGGGATCGCCACCAATACCAAAGCCATCAGCTTTAAACTGGTCACCGCTAACATCACCAAGCCACCTAACAGCAGCAAAGCATTGCGCAGCGCCATGGATACGCTGGAGCCGATTACAGTCTCTAACTGGGTGGTATCGTTGGTGAGGCGGGAAAGTACATCGCCGGTGCGGTTTTGCTCAAAGAAAACCGGGGAGAGGGTTAACAGATGGGAGAATACCCGGCGGCGCAAATCAGCAGTGATGCGCTCACCCAGCCAGGAGACAAGATAAAACCGGCTGTAGGTGGCCACCGACATGACCAGAATAACCCCCAATAAGCCCAACAGGGCATAGTTAAGTAACTCAGGACTACCGGCCACAAAACCTTTATCGATCACCTGCTTTAAACCCTGCCCAATCAACAGCACGCAGGCGGCGGCAACAACCAACGCAACCGAAGCGAAGACGATCCGCAGGTGATAGGGGCGCAAAAGATCGAGTAAAATTTGGCGGCGCGACAGGCTTGCGCTGGCTGAAGACTGAAGGGATGGCGACATTATGGTTCCCGCTGGGATGAATAAGCTCAGGGAACAATTGGGGAGGGGCAGTCAATTACAAGGGTAGAGCTGCTTACTGGTGACCTTTGTCAGTGTTGAGGCCAAACGACAGGCAATAAAAAAAGGCGAAATCCGAAGATTTCGCCTTTTTAGCTGTTACACCAGCGACCTTGGTCGCTAATAAACTATCTAATATTAGATAGCTTGGATGTTTTCAGCTTGTGGGCCTTTTTGGCCTTGGGTCACGGTGAAGCTAACTTTTTGGCCTTCGGCCAAGGTTTTGAAACCTGAACCAGAAATAGCGCTGAAGTGAGCAAAAACGTCTGGACCAGATTCTTGTTCGATGAAACCGAAACCTTTAGCTTCGTTGAACCATTTTACAGTGCCAGTAGTAGTTTTAGACATAGTGTTACCTATTAATACAAAAGTAAGTTTACCCCGAGGGGCGTTTGTGCTGGAAATGTGGGAATTACTTATGTAAACAGGACGAAATACTATACTGGAACTTCGAAATGTGGTGCATAAATATTAGACGTACTTTCAAGCTGAGGCTCAGTTTACACGCCTTTATATCAATGTCAATCAATTGGGTTTGCTGATGCGCCAGAGTCTGCGAGTATAATTACTCTCTCATATTGTCCCGCCGAGAATCACGAATGTTATTCATGCGCCAAACCCTGTCGATCCTGTGTCTCCTATTATCCCTGCTTGCTATGAATACCTATGCGCAAACCGGGAATTTTAATTTGGAAAACTGGCCACAAACACAAGCTGCGCTTAAGCCTATGTATGTAAAAGCGATTATGGAGCAGGCGGGTGTACATCAAGTCAGTTTTACTCAACCGGCAGAATTTTATATCGCAGAATTGGATAAGTTTGCGGCATTCGCGCGAGAAAAAAATTATCGCCCTTATTTAAAAACTTCCGTTGCGCAAAACCTTGCCACTCTCGCCGTTATCCACTGTGATTGGAATAACGGAGTGCCTCCATGGGAATTTGCAAAGAAATATTTGGGAGATGAACAATTAGAACTTTTACAGCCACTTTATGGCGATGCTATAACTAAATTGCAAAATAATTGCGGCCGTCCTGCTAAGCCATAATGATCGAATTTTTAGTGCAATCACATTTGCACCATCCCATCGTTTAATCGCCGCCGGGTGCGTAGCATTAGCATTACTAGTTAATGCGATTTGATTATGACTAAAGAATCCCATCCGTTTTTAATTGTATTGCTCGCCGCGGTGATTGCCACTACACCGCTGGCCGTGGATATGTACTTGCCAGCGATGCCCGATATTGCCCATGACCTCAATGCCCATATCGGCAGCGTGCAACAGTCGCTCAGCATTTTTCTCGCCGCCTATGGTGTAGGCATGTTGTTGTTTGGTCCGCTCGCCGATTCACTCGGGCGCAGGCCCCTGGCGATTTTTGGTTTAACCGGTTTTACACTCTGTAGTATCGCACTCGCGTTTGTCGATAACATCAACCACTTTTTATTCTTGCGCGCGCTGCAAGCATTTTGCGGCGCAGCGGCGACAGTGGTAGTACCTGGTCTCGTGCGACATTTGTATCAGGAGCACACCGCCAAAGGCATGTCCTACTTATCGATGATCATGATGCTCGCGCCCCTGCTCGCCCCCAGTATTGGCAGTGCAATTTTATGGGTGAGTGAGTGGCGCAGTATTTTTGTGGTGCTGGCGATTTATGGTGCGTTGATCTTTGCATTGGTGTGGAAGTGGTTGCCAGAAATAGGCAAGCCCATTAACGATCAGCCTAAGACGACGGGGAATTTTTTTAGCGGTTATAAAATTGTTTTTTCCAATTCACTCGCACGCCCGCTTATTGTAAGCATGATGTTTGGCTCTTTCGCCTTCTTTTGTTTTATCACCGCAGTGTCGTTTATCTACATCAATTATTTTGGTGTGAGCGAACAGGTATTCAGTGTTTTATTTGGCGCAAATGTAATCTGTTTGATTATTGCCAATTTTATCAATAGCCGTTTGGTAACACGCTTGGGCTCGCTGCGCATACTGCGCATTGGCGTAGTGCTGGCGCTGATCAGCGCTGTCTTGCTCTGCGTGTTTAATTTTATCGGATTGAATATCTGGTTCAGCGTATTCAGTATTGCGCCGCTAATGGCAGGCCTTACCTTGATATCCACCAATACCGATGCGCTGGTATTAATGAAATTCCCCCACAACTCAGGCACTGCTACGGCGGTGATGGGAACCTTGCGTTTTGGCAGCGGCGCATTTGCCGGGCCATTGCTGGCCGTTTTCTATACCGGTAACGCCATGCCGTTTTCACTGCTGATGTTATCCGGCGTACTGGGCGTTATTGTCTGCCAGCTCTGGTTTGCGTATAACGACAAACAGATTGCTGCGATTAAAAATGGCGTAGAATAGCGAATTCAATTTCTGCGGGATAACACAATGACCGAACAAAAAAATAATCCGCTCCACGGCCTTACGCTGGAAACCATTGTCACCCGCCTTGCCAATCACTACGGCTGGGAAGCGCTGGGTAAACTCATTAGCATTCGCTGTTTTCAGGCTGACCCCAGCGTCAAATCCAGCTTGAAATTTTTGCGCAAAACGCCATGGGCGCGTGAAAAAGTGGAACAGCTTTATTTGAACACCCAATTCCCCAATCAGTAATCCAGCGTCATTGCTCCAGACAAATCACTACCGCCGCGTGATACGCCTTCCAGTAAACCGGAATAACGTAAGAGCGCATTTGCGATGGCAGATGTATCTGGTTAGGCGCACCTTCAATCATCACCGGCACCGAAATCATAAACTCATGGCCAAAACGGCTGCGCGCATTGCCGGAAATGGTATTGGCCACTTCGCCGACCAAATCAAAAATATGCTCATTGCTGGTATCCAACTCACCAATGCTCAGCAATAAGTGTTTGAGCAAAATACGCGGTGCGGTGAAATACACACAGCCGCGATAGGGACCGGAAATACCAATAATGCCGGTCACATCATAAGCGGCGGGATTATTGTTTTCGACCAGATACGGCGTGCCGACTTTTACATCTTTGTCATTGGTGTGATGAAAATAACGCACTACGCCGTCGATAAATACTTGCAAGGTTTCTTGTGACATTAGTCGGCCTTAATCTTCAGTGAGTTCGGTGAGCGCTTCCAGCAGTTGATCATCCGTAAAGGGTTTGCATAAAAAGCCGCGCGCACCTTTTTTCAGTGCATCAATTCCGGTGGCTTTATCGGATAGTGCAGAAATAACTAAAATGCGCAGGTTTGAATCCATCGCCATCAGCTGTTGAATGCAAGCGATGCCATCCATTTCTGGCATGGTCAAATCCATAGTGACAACTTGCGGGCGAGTCTGTTTAAACAATTCAAGTGCTTCAGCGCCATTGGCCGCAGCGGCAACAACGTGAAATTTCTCCGAGTCATTGCAGCGCTCAATTTTGCGGCGGATGATATTGGAATCATCCACAATCATCAGTGACAACATAGTATTTTCCTTATCGATATCAGGCGGCGATTTCTTCGCTGCTAGTGGTGTGCACTATCGGCAGGGTGATAACAAAGCGACAGTGGCGCCCGCTGCGGCTGGACACACTGATTTTTCCGCGCTGTGCCAACACATGGTTCATGACTGCTTCCATGCCCACACCGCGGCCGGCGTCTTTATTGATTTCTGCGGCGGTGCTAAAACCTTCATGGAAAATCAAACCGAGTAAATGTTTATTGGTCCATGATTCAATTTCATCTTCCGGCCATTTGCCTGAATTGAGCGCTTTGGTGCGGATTGCGTCGTAGTCCAAGCCCTGACCATCATCCATCACCGTCAATTCCATTTCAGTTTCAGACACTTTGGCGAGACGCACATCGATGCGACCCACCATGGGTTTTTCACTGAGCTCCCTGTCGCGCGGCGTTTCAATTCCATGCACCACCGCGTTGCGGAGTAGTTGGATACAAATATCTTTTAGCTTTTTTTGATACTCGCTATCCAACTCAATCTCACTGAGACCACTGGCTACTAACTTGACCATTTTGCCGTTGCGCATGGCCATGTTTTGCACAAAATCATCGAGATGATTCCAGCCATCGCTGCTACGACTACCTGTTACCTGTTTAGTACTCGCAGGTCGCTGGGCATTGCTGCTCACTACTGCAAACTGGCCGAGTTTTTCAGTGAGATGTTCAACTTGCTGGGTGTAACTGATCAAGCTTTCAAGCTGCACCGTTAAGCCAAGATAATCATTGCCACTTAAATCGCGTTTATCGCGCAGCAGTGCCAGGGTGTCTTCCATCTTGTGTGCAGCAGTTTCAAAAAACTCCAACTTGAGCGATGCAGCCTCACCTTTGAAGTTGTGGATTTCGCGGAAGATGCTGGTGGCTTTATCGCGCACTGCCTGCAGGGTTTTGGCGGGTTGGCGCAAAATATTATTCACACGGTTGAAACAGTTGAAGCTATTGGCGATAAATTCTTTCAACAACCCCGGATGGGTATGCAGCAATCCGGTGATCATTTCCAATTGCGATTCGTTGTGTTTGCGGCTTTCATTAAGCGCGCGCTCCAATTTTACCTGTTCGGTAATATCCAGCACGGTAACCAATACGTGGGAAATAACCTGTACGCCGTCCTCATCTTTTTGGTAGGCGCGCGCAAAACTGAATTGCAAATGTTTAGTGAGGAAACCACCATTACTCTGTGCGATGTTTACTTCAACCAAACTGAGTGGATTTAAATCACCAATCAGTTTTTCTTTCACTTTTGGGTCAAACAATAATTCAATAAATCCACGTGCGGTTTCCGCGTCTTTTTCGCTGACAATATTTTCCAGCAATGCCTGGAACGATTTTCCTGCAAACTCCTGTGGCCCCAACACATCCACCAACCGTGCCGAATGCTGCTCGCCCAGAATTAAATCCTTATCAATCAAAAACAGGCCTTCGTTAACGGTTTCCAAAATTTCAGTGGTCTCGCGGCGCGCTTTTTCGATGACCTTATCGCTATCGCGCAATTGCCGCACAAAGTGAAACATAATAAACAGGAAGTTGATAATCGCGAGGCTAATGCCCACCGTCTGGATTATCCGCAAGCGCGTCGCCTTGGACGCTGCTACGTTTTCAAGGCTTACCGTCAAATCGTTCATTGAGCTGAGCATCGCCAAATTATGCTTGCGCGCCATAGTGACTGCAGTGACTAATGAAGATTCATAAGGGAGATTATTTTGCACGTCAGCCGTTAATTGTTCGATGGCACTTTTATAGGGCTGCCACAGCAAGAGCGTATCTTGCAGCGAGTCTTTACCCAACCGGTTGGCAACTGGCTCCAGGGTAACAACTTCTTTACCGGCACCGCGCACCACGCCGCCATTAATAAAACCGTTGAGCGTTTCATCAAACAACCCTTTACTCAATTGCAGCTCATCAAATGCCGTTTTGAACCCGGCAGGGTCATCGCGCGATGCATCCAGTACAAATAATGTTTTCGCCATACGTTGCGACAACATACGTTGCCGCCCCGCGAGGTTTACCCCTACAGCGTCATCTGCAATTTCAAACGAAACATAAAAATTGAAAAGCAAAACTGACGCATCGAGCAGCAAAAACAATGCGACAGAAATAATAATGCCGCGATACTTTCCAACATTAAACTTACTTTCAACATTGAGCTTATTGCCAACATTGAATTGCTTTCCTATGTCGGATTGTTTACCGCTAGCAGAATCCGCAATACCTACCATGATTAATCGCCCGTGAAATAATGGTTTATTACAGTTGGCAGCCAACTGCCGGGCGCTCCGTTTCTGCCCCGAACAACTCCGCACGCATTAATGGTGCTTTAGTCTGGAGGTATTAGCGAAAGCTGTGCCAACCAATTTTATTCAGGCGATTTGGGGCAACAATCCACTTTTGGGTTGTAAAAATAACAAGCAGGATGGAGTTTTTGTTTGGTTTTGGTGCGGAAATTCTCTGTTGCCACAAAATAGTACCAGGGGCTATCAAGTGGATAATTGCAATTTGGTGCACCACCTAAATCGCTTGCACGAATTTAGCGCCTGGCAGGCATGGATTTTTTATTCGTCCTGCAATTGCATCGTCCACATTTGCGCATATTTCCCCTGCTGCGCCAACAATTCAGCGTGCTTACCCTGCTCAACAACGGCACCCGCATCCAACACAATAATCTGGTCGGCATCCACCACTGTCGATAACCGGTGTGCGATCACGAGGGTGGTGTGGCCGCTGGCAACTTCATGCATAGCCGCCAGAATTGCCGCTTCGGAATTGGAATCCAGTGCACTGGTGGCTTCATCAAAAATTAAAATCGGCGAACCTTTTAATAATACGCGCGCAATCGCGATGCGCTGCTTTTCGCCGCCCGACACTTTTAAGCCGCGCTCGCCCACCAGGGTTTTATCGCCCTGCGGCAAACTGCTAATAAAGTTTTCCAGGTGCGCCATTTTGATCGCGCGGTCGATTTGCTCGTCGCTTGCATGCGGATTGCCGTAGGCAATGTTCTCGCGGATGCTGGTATTAAATAGCACCGTGTCCTGCGGCACTATGGCAATAGCGCGGCGCAAACTCTCCAGCGTAACATGGCGAATATCTTGTCCGTCGATTTGGATGCTGCCGGAATTGATATCGTAAAAACGGTAGAGCAAACGCGAGAGCGTACTTTTACCGGCGCCAGAGGAACCGACAATCGCCACCTTGGTGCCCGCCGGAATCTGCAAATTAAAGTGTTTGAGGATTGGGCGCTCAGCATGATAACCAAAATCAACTTGCTGGAAATGTATGGCACCTTTGCTGACCGCGAGTGGTTGGCTATCGGTGCTATCACTAATGGCCGGGCTGCGCTTTAACAGCGCGAGCATATTTTCCAAATCCGTTAGCGAGCGGCGAATTTCGCGGTAGACAAAACCGAGGAAGTTGAGCGGGATAAATAATTGGATCATATAGGCGTTGATCATCGCCAAATCACCCAGGGTCATTTCTTTATCGATCACACTTTGCGCTGCCATCCACATCATCGCAGTCATCGCCAGCGCGATAATCAATGCTTGCCCGGAGTTAAGTGCAAGCAGCGACATACGGTTTTTTAATTTAGCGGTTTCCCAGTTGGCGAGAAACTTATCGTAGGTCTCGGCTTCGTATTTTTCGTTATTAAAATACTTTACGGTTTCATAGTTGAGCAGCGAATCAATCGCGCGAGTGCTAGTGGATGAATCAGCCTGATTTGCTTCGCGCACAAATTTATTGCGCCACTCAGTCGTGTAGATGGTAAACACCACATAGATGGCCACAGCGACCAAAGTAATCACCGCATACCATATTGAAAAGGCAGCAGCGAAAATAATCGCCACCATCAGAATTTCAAATAGGGTAGGCACTATGTTGAACATTAAAAAGCGCATCAAAAAACTGATGCCATTGGTACCGCGTTCTATATCGCGGCTGATACCGCCGGTCGCGCGGTCGAGATGAAACGCCAGTTCAAGCGAATGCAAATGGTTGAATACCCGCAGGCCAATTTTGCGCATCGCGTGTTCGGTAACGCGACTAAAGAGCGCGTCGCGAACTTCACCAAAAAATACGCTACCGAAACGCAGTGCACCGTAGAACAAAATAAAAAATGCCGGCAGCGCCAATTCCGGCGCGATACTGCGGTCCACACCATCGATAATATGCTTGAGCGCCCAGGGCATCACCAGGGTCGCGCCTTTGGCGGCGAGCAGTGCGGCTACCGCGAGAATCACCCGCCCTTTAAAGTCCCATAAATAGGGCAGCAAATAGGCCATGCTCTGGCGCAAATTCACTTTGGCGTCAGCGCGTGCTTCTTGATTGGGATGAGCGGATAAACCGGATGAATGCATGCCGCGCATAGAATTGTCTTCAGCGAGAAAGGATCAGTGGAGTGGCTCAGGAGTTGGGGGCAGGCAAACGGATTACAACCCGCAATCCGCCCAGTGGGCTCTCATGCAAACCCAGCTCGCCTTTGCAATGCTCCACTATATCGCGCACTATGCCCAGCCCCAAACCATGGCCTTGAATCTGTTCATCAATACGCGCGCCGCGATTTAATACCTGGGTGCGCAATTCTGGTGCTATGCCGGGGCCATCATCATCGATAGTGATAAAAAAATTCCCGCCGTCGCGCGCGACCGCGAGTGTGACCTTGTGTTGCGCCCATTTACAGGCGTTATCGAGCAGATTGCCGAGCAATTCCAAAATATCTTGCCGGTCCCATGGCAGACGCAAATTATCCGCCGCCGACCAATTAATCGTTAAATTGCGCCCGTGAATTTGTGCGAGTGTACTGATCAAATCTGGCAGCTCTGTTGCGCACACAAAATACGCTCCAGGTAGCGCCTCACCCGCAAGACGCGCGCGCCCCAATTCGCGGCTGATACGCTCTTGCATATGCGTAAGCTGGCTGCGCAAATTATCGCGCAGTTCTTGATGGCTATTTAATTCCTGGCGGTTGGCGAGGCTAAATAAAATCGCCAGCGGGGTTTTTAATGCGTGGCCGAGATTGCCCAATGCATTGCGCGAGCGGGTGAGGGTATCTTCCGTATGATGTAGAAGATGATTGATTTGTTGCACCAATGGTTGCAATTCCTGCGGCACTTGCGCATCCAATTGCGCGCGCTGCCCTTGTTGCAATTGCGCAATTTGCGTGCGTACCTGTTCCAAGGGTTCCAATGCGCGCGCAACCAGATAGCGCTGCAATAACACGAGTAACATTAATGCACCCAAACCAATTCCACCGCCAATCCATTGTACGCGGCGAAAGCTGTCGAGCATGGGTGTGTAATCCTGCGCAACCACAATCAACATGTTTTTGCCGAAGCGGCGATAATCGGCGCGCACAATTAATAATTGCTGCGCCTGTGGGCCATCAATCAGATCCTGCATCAAACCTTCCCGTGCAGGTTCAGGCAGTGAAAAATCCCACGACGAACGCGAGCGCCACTGCTGCTCATCGATATGAATACAAAAATAGTGGCCAGAGAAAGGGCGATGATAGGCAGCGGAAATATGTTGCTGATCCAACTCAATACCATTAGCACCGCGCGCCAATGCAGCAACTAATAATTCAGCTTCATCCTGTAAATGGTTTTCCAGATAGCGACGCAGGCCTTGGTCAAATAGCCACAAACTCATTTGCGCGAGCAGCAACCCCACCAGAATCAGTACAGCAATCAAGCTAATGCTCAGCCGCTGCTGGATAGAATTCAGCGCGCGCATCATGGCCTACCTATCATCGCTGTGGATACCGATAAAACGATAACCCTGACCGCGTTTGGTTTCGATGGCACTTTTACCCAGCTTGCTGCGCAAATGATTGACATGGACTTCAATCACATTGGAATCGCGTTCAGTTTCACCGTCGTAAAGATGGTCGTTGAGTTGGCTCTTGGAAATAATTTTTCCGCAGTGCAGCATAAAATAACGCAGCAAGCTAAATTCGGCGGCGGTTAATTCAATCTGCTCGCCCTGTTTAATCACTGTCTGATGGGCTTCATCCAGCTGCAATCCTGCCACATCCAATTGCGGCTGGTTGACTTGGCCGTGGGCGCGGCGTAAGAGCGCTTGTATACGCAGTTGTAATTCTTCTGGATGAAAAGGTTTGGTGAGGTAATCATCCGCACCGGCTTTTAGACCATCGATACGCTCAGCCCAATGATCGCGCGCAGTGAGAATTAATACCGGGCGATTCATTCCTGTTGCGCGCCACTCGCGCAAAATTTCCAATCCGGATTTTCCGGGCAAACCTAAATCCAACAAAATTAAATCATAGGGTTCACTGGCGCCCTGGTAGAGTGCATCGCGGCCATCGGCCAACCAATCGACAGCGTAACCGGCGCGCTGTAAATCAGCAGTCAGTTCATCGGCGAGTGCGACGTTATCTTCAACGATCAGTAACCGCATTAATCGTCTTCCTCGTCTTTTAATAATTTTCCGGTATGCGCATCAAACTCCAGTTCGCGCACTACGCCATCACGCGTGGCGAGTTCTACTTCATAAATATAAATATCGTCATCCTCTTCCAATTCCACTTCGAGCAAACTGGCGTTTGGGTGACGCTGCGCCACTAATTCCAGTAATTTTTCTAACGGAATAATCCGCCCTTGCTCGCGCAGGCGCAGGGCTTCGTCTTGCGAAAGGTCGCGCGCGCTGACCCCAAGGGTGAGCGCGGCGAGAAAAACATAAAGTACGGTACGCGTAATGGTTTGCATCAAATGCTATTCAATAATAGATCGGTAAAAAAGTAATTAATCATCCTGATGGTTTTTCAAAATCTGGCCGTTGGTCGCATCCAACTCCAGATCCCACTCTACGCCCTGGGCATCAACTACTTCCAGTTGGTAAACGTAACGGCCCCATTCGTTTTCCAACTCGGTTTCGCGGATTACACCACCGGGATGTTGCGCCAAGGCCAATTCATTGAGTTTCTCGAAGGATTGGATGGTACCAGAATCGCGCAGTTTGAGCGCCTCATCCGGCCCCAGGTCGCGTGCTTGTGCGCTACCGGCAAAGGCAATAAGGCTGGCTATTAATAAGTATTTACGGGTCGTTTTCATGGTAAAGCTCCTGAAGCAGTGAATGAATAAAGTGTGTTTCAACGCTGACCAGATTAAACAGGTCCGCTTAAACCAAACTTAATTCATCCTGAGCCGATTTCTACACGCTATGAGCCATTTGGATTGACGCGTAAATCCGGCTTGTGGATACTGCGCGGGGAGGGGCTATTGCGATGGTCAATACACCCACTTTTTACTCTGCAAGCCCCGCTGCTACAAATACCCGGCAGCCATAAAGACCTGATGCATCATACATTGGGGGGCAGGGAGTTCAGGTTGTTGATTTGCAGGTACAACGTTTCACTGTGTTGTAACTACAAATAAACGTGGAAATAAATATTAATTTTGAATGGAACCCAGGATGAATCATTTTTTACGCTGCTTTATGAACAGGCTTCTTTTTTTGTTTTGCCTCATTACCCTTCCCTCTCAGGCCAGTATTTCATTAAGCGAATATGGCGCATTACCCAGTGTTGGTATGGTGGCAATTTCACCTAATGGGGAATTAATCGCTTTTCGAAAAGTGACAAGCGCGCAGGATGCCGTTTATGTGGTTTCCATTAAAGATCAAAAGTTGGTGTTCGCATTGGACGTATCCAAAATACAACCAGGCGGCATTTACTTTTTTAATAATGAGCAACTGTTCTTGCGTGTGTCGCAATACACCAGGGTTGCAGGTTTTAGAGGTAAGTTTGACCTGAGCACAGCGTTTGTTTTGAATATCAAAGATAAGAAAATCCGTCAGCTGTTAACACCCGGAGATAAAATTCTGGCCGGACAAAGTGGGTTGGGGCATGTGGTAGGCATTACTCCCGATGGCCAGTATGCACTTATGCCTGCCTATTCCCAGATTGATAACCATTTTCCAAAACCCAATTATTCATTGTACAAAGTTAGCCTTAAACGGAACCATATAAAGCCTGAGCAGGGCGGGAGTTACCATACAGATGATTTTTTTGTAAACCGTGAAGGCAATGCGATCGTTCAGGAGGAATACGATGAGCGCAATAGTGAACATAAAGTGCTCGCGCTCAACAACGGCAAGTGGATAGAAATTTTTAAAGAAAAAACCGCCGTAAAAAATAGATCCTTTGTCGGGCTGACAGCCGATTTTCAATCGTTAGTGATGTTGACCGATGATGAAAAAACTGGTCGAACAAGTTATTACACTATGAGCTTGAAAGATGGAGCTATCGCCGGCCCGTTGTTGGGACGTGATGACGCTGATATTGAAAGCGTGATAACCGATATGCAGCGTGTTGTGTATGGTGTGCGCTACTCCGGCTTTATACCTTCCTATCATTTTTTTGATGCTAAAGTCGATTCAAAAATGAACGCAATTCAAAAGGAATTTCCTGACCAGGCGGTGTGGTTAATTGATTGGACTCCCGACTGGCAAAATGTGGTGGTGCGCGTTGAAGGCTCAGATTACCCGGAAGATTATTTTTTGTTTAACAACAATAATCAGGCAAGCTTTTTAACATCCGGACGCCCTGCATTTAAACCGGAAGATATTAATCCGATTGGTAAATCTATCTATACCGCGCGCGACGGCTTAAAAATTCCGACCTTGCTTACCATTCCTAGAAGCAAAGCGGGTGCAATTAAAAATTTGCCGGCGGTAATTTATCCTCATGGCGGCCCTGCGTCTTATGACACTATTGGTTTTGATTATTTTGCACAGGCACTTGCCGCCCAAGGTTATTTGGTGATCCAACCACAATTTCGAGGTTCAACCGGCTTTGGTACGGCACACTATACTGCCGGGCATGGCGAGTGGGGAAAGAAGATGCAGGATGATTTGACCGATGCAGTGAAATTTTTTACCAGCAAAGGCATTGTAGACCCTAAACGTGTTTGCATCGTTGGAGCAAGTTACGGTGGTTACGCCGCGTTAGCCGGTGGTGCGTTTACACCCGATTTATACAAGTGTGTGGTCTCCATTAATGGCATAGGCGATCTTAATGGCATGCTCGCATGGGATAAAAACCAATATGGTAACAACAGTGAAGTGGCCAATTACATGGCAATGCAATTTGCCAACGGCGAAGTAGACAAAAAAGCTTTGGAGAAAATGTCGCCAGAAACTTATGCCGGTAATTTTGCTGCACCCGTGTTATTGATTTACTCCACCAATGATAAACGTGTTCCACCGAAACAGTCCGAGCAAATGTTAAAGGCATTAAAAAAACAACAAAAACCGGCAACCGCGCTCGAACTTGAAGGTGAAAACCATCATTTGCTGGAAGGTGAAACCCGCACCCAGGCGTTGGAAGCAACGGTGAATTTTGTTCGCCAACACCTGCAATAATCCAGACCACCTAAGCGCACCCTAAACCGGTGCGCTTTTTTATCCGCTGAATCTTTTAACAATCCCGCACAAAATTTCACAACTCTCCCACCGCGATATTTCTATACTCGCGCCCACCAGGGTTGTGCTCTTCCGAAGCAAGCCGCAACCCCCTTACTGATGCGGGATCCCTTATGAATAGCTCCCTCGCGGCCCAGCGCCCACTTAAAGTTGTGCATTTTGTCACCGGGGGTTTTACCGGTTCTACCAAAGTCGCCATCGACCTGATTCGCGCGGTGAAAAATAATCCTGCTTTTTCTTCGATGTTAGTACTGCGTAAAAAATCCTCCACCGACCAGGCGCGTATCAAGCAACTATACGTTGAAGGTATTTCACTCAAACTGGTTGCAGGTTGGTCACACCTGGTAACCATTATCGAATTAGTGCGCATTTGCCGCGAGTATCAACCGGATATCCTTGTCACCCACGGTTTTAGTGAGCATCTCTGGGGTAGATATGCGGGTTTAATCGCACGCGTCCCGCATTTAATCCACGTCGAACACAATTCGCGCGAGCGCTATACGCCACTGCGTTTATTACAAGCGCGCTGGCTTGCGCATTACACCGATAAAATTATTGGCTGCTCTGAGGGTGTACGCTCGCGTTTGTTGGAATTAGGTTTTCCCGCGCACAAAATTATGGCGATTAATAACGGTATTCAATTAGCAGATTACACTAACGCCGATGCACTTCCACTCGCCGAACGTATTCCCGGCATTATCATGCCCGCGCGTTTTGCCAAACAAAAAGACCACGAAACATTGATTCGTGCGATTGCCTTGTTGCGTGATAAAAATATTATCCCACCGGTATTGTTTGCCGGTGCTGGTAGCAAGCGTCACATCGCCAAAGCAAAAAAATTAGTGGATGAGTTGCAACTTAATGGACAAATTCACTTTGCCGGTCACTGCGGCAACTTGCCGTTTTTATTAATGCGTCACCAGATTTGTGTGCTGAGTACTCGCTATGAAGGCATGCCGCTGGCGTTGGCTGAAGGCATGGCGGCTGGCTGTGCCGTAGTAGGTTCCGCCGTGATTGGCGTACGGGAAATGATTAACCACGGCAGTGATGGCCTATTGGTAAAAGCCCAATGTGTCTACGCTATGGCCGATGCACTGGAAATTTTATTGCACAATTCGACTTACGCACAAATATTAGCGCAGCAAGGGCGCCAGCGCGCACTCGCGGAATTTTCCCTCGCACGTATGGCACAAACTTACGAACAGGTATTTTCAGGTTTGCAACAAACCACTCTTCCAGCGCTGCCCGAACCATTGCTGCTGGAAAATGAATTTTCAATATAAATAGAACAATGTTCGTAAAGGTGTAATTGATTGTGATCCACACGTCCAAACCCTGGCTCAGTATTTTAATCCCGGTGTACAACGTTGAAGCTTATCTGCGCGAGTGCCTTGAATCAGTGGTACTGCAAATAATGCCCGGTGTCGAAATTATCGCGCTCGATGATTGTTCTACCGATAGCTCACATCAATTGCTACAAGAATTTGCTGAAGACTCTATCGTTCCTATTACGATTCTGCGCCACGATTACAATCGTGGCCTAAGCGCAGCGCGTAATACCCTGCTCGATAACGCACGCGGTGATTATGTCTGGCTTCTGGATTCCGATGATGCATTGCATCCGGGTGCGATTGCCGAACTGCAGCACATCACCCGTCAATATTTACCCGATTTAGTCATGTGCGATTTCCGTGTCTGGCGCGAGCAGCAGCGCTGGAAACATTTATGGCGTGGTGAAAATCACACGGCGACGTTTTCTGGATCAAAACAAAAATTGCTCACCGATCCGCTTAAATTATTTGAGGGGATTTATAAAGAGCGCAATTTGCATATCTGGTCAAAAATTTCCAAGCGCTCGCTCTGGGGCACTGATTTGCGTTTTCCCGAAGGCCGGGTCATGGAAGATATGGTGGTCACACCGCGCCTCGCGCTACGCGTGCAGACCTATTTTTACCAACCGAGTGTATGGGTGGCTTATCGCCAGCGCGAGGGCAGTATTCTATCCAGCTCCAGCCAGAAAAAAATTGACGATATGTCGATCGCTTGCGCGGGTGTTTTGGATCTCTGGATAAAACGCTATCCGCAATTATCGCGCCGTGCGCGCTTTTACTTCAGTTATTTTTGTGTGAAAACCCATATTTGCGTCGCACGCGATATGCGCAGTTTGCATAAGAATCCCACACCGGATTTAAGCGTTTATCGCGCACGTTTTTTTGAGCATATCGGTTGGGGTAAACGCGAACTCTTTACGGAATATCTCAAACGTGGCTGGTTGCTGCGCCTGAAGCGTTTTGTGCAGGAGCATTGAGTTACCAATAATCGTTTTTCCGGTAAATGGCTACGGGTGTTATCATGCACACAACCCCAGCCAGACCCCGAGCACCGATGAAAATACCCAAACGCTTACAGCCATTAGTTGACGATGGCTTGATCGATGAAGTCCTGTTCCAGTTGATGAGCGGCAAAGAGGCGCAAGTCTTTGTGGTACGCGCCAACGATGAAATCCGCTGCGCCAAAGTCTATAAAGAAGCCAATAAACGCAGCTTCAAGCAGGCCGTGCAATACCAAGAGGGGCGCACTGTGCGCAACTCGCGCCGCGCCCGCGCTATGTCCAAAGGCACCCGCTACGGCCAAAAAGAAGCGGAAGATGCCTGGTTGAATGCCGAGGTAGACGCTCTTTATCGCCTCGCCGAAGCCGGTGTGCGCGTACCTACCCCCTACTGGTTTTTGGAAGGCGTGTTGGTGATGGAGCTGGTAGTCGATGAAGACGGCGACCCGGCACCGCGCTTGGATGATGTCGCCTTTGACCCGGATACCGCCCGTGAATACCACGCCCAGATGATGATGGAAATCGTGCGCATGCTCTGCGCCGGTTTAGTCCATGGCGATCTATCGGAATTCAATGTACTGGTTGATCACAGCGGCCCGGTGGTGATCGACTTACCGCAAGCCGTGAATGCCGCCGGTAACAACAACGCCAAAATGATGCTCACGCGCGATGTGAATAATATGCGCGACTATTTCGGCCAGTACGCGCCGGATTTATTGGTCACCCATTACGCCGAAGAAATTTGGGATCTATTTGAACACGGCAACCTGCACCCGAACGTAAAACTCACCGGCGAATTCGCCGAGAGCAATGTCGATGCCGATATCGCCACCATGATGCGCATCATCGAACACGCCAAAGCCGAAGAGGAAGACCGCAAAGAGCGCGAGCGCATGGCGCGCGATGGGGAGTTTTAATTCAATCGCAGCATTAAGGTCAACGGATGTACAGGCGAAATGCTAAACCCATAATATTCGTAAAACGCTCTGGCCTTTTCATTCAGCGCATGCACGACTAAAGCTCTAACCCCCGCGTTTTGCGCAACCGATCCCGCACGATTAACAGCATCCTGCAATAAACCCGCGCCCAGTTTTATCCCCTGTGCGCGGCGATCTACAGCAAGGCGCGCAAGTACTAATACCGGAATCGGGTCAGGCATATTGCGACGCACTGCACCGGTTGCCAACTGATGGGCAACCGCACCTGCTGCCAATGCGTAATAGCCGCGTACGCGATTATCTTGATCGGCCACCACAAAGGTTCTGCTGGCACCGCTCACTTGATTGATCAGCGCGCGACGCTTGAGCCAGTCATCCAAGCTAGCTTCACCGCAATCAAATTCACTGATGATATGGGACGCAGCCAAAGGCTGGGGCGCTCTTAACAGTAAACTCATGCCTTGTTTTTATCCCAAGGTGCTTGTACGGCCATCAGCCGCTCCAACCCCTGATTTGCCTGCAAGGGCGTATCCAGCAATGCAGCAAACTGCTGGAATTTATCAGCATCCAGACTGAAAAATACCTGATCCAGTAATACGGCTTGGGCGCGCTCACACGCGGCTTCCAGCATAAAATCAGAGCGGTTTTTGCCCAGCAAGCTGGCAGCTTGATCAATCAGATCACGCTGCTCAGGCAAAGCACGTAAGTTAATCGCTGCGGCGCGCATAGTTAGCTCCAGATGTATACACAATAGATATACACTTTACGCCATGTATAGCTATTGTCAACACAGTTTAGAGCATCATGCCACCCGACACCTCAATACGCTGCGCATTGATCCAGCGATTGCTCTCAGATAATAGCGACGCAATCATCGGTCCTATATCGTCCGGTACTCCCACACGTCCCAAGGCTGTCATTGCAGCGATTTGCTGGTTGAGCTCATTGTTGTCCCGCACCCTGCCGCCACCAAAATCGGTTTCGATTGCGCCTGGTGCCACAACATTCACAGCAATGCCACGCGCGCCCAATTCTTTTGCCATATAGCGGCTCAAGACTTCTATGCCGCCTTTCATCGCCGCATAAGCCGCATAACCCGGATAACAAAAACGTGCAAGACCGGTGGAAATATTCACAATGCGGCCGCCATCTTTAATCAGCGGCAACAATTTTTGCGTAAGAAAAAAAGTCCCTTTCAAATGGATATTCATCAGTAGATCAAACTGTTCTTCGGTGGTTTCTGCAAAGCTCGCATGGATACCGATACCGGCATTGTTGATTAAAAAATCAAAATTATCACGCTGCCATTTTGACGATAAAAGTGCGCCCAATTGATAAGCAAAAACCGGAAAGTTTTTGCTATTACCTACGTCCAATTGTAGCGCTGCCGCTTGTACACCCAGCGCCTGTACTTCAGCCACTACCGCTTCAGCTTCGGCCTGTTTGCTATTGAACGTGAGAATGACATCTACGCCTTGTTTAGCCAGTGCCAATACGGTGTTTTTACCCAACCCACGGCTGCCGCCGGTAATCAATGCAATTTTGTTCATATCTGCCTCGTTGTGTTGTAAATCGTTTTGAAAGGGAAATCCGTTGACGAAGCCAGTCTATTACCTAGATATTTTTCGATAAATCAGCAAATACTGATTAGACTGTTTGGACAATCCGAACAGTCATTACCAACATAGAGCGAGATTTATGAATCGATTCGATGCCATGCAGAGTTTTGTGCGGGTGGCCGAGCTCGCCAGTTTTACCAAGGCGGCAGATAGCCTTGGTCTGCCCAAAGCGAGTATCTCCACCTCGGTACAGCAGTTGGAAAGCCTGCTGGGTACACGCCTGTTGCATCGCACCACACGCAAGGTGCAATTGACGCAAGACGGCCAGGTGTATTACGAGCGCTGCAAAGATTTATTGGCCGATATGGATGAGCTGGAAGGTTTGTTCCACCAGGGTGCCAGCAATTTAACGGGGCGCTTGCGCGTGGATATGCCGAGCGGCATGGCCAAAAACCTGATCATTCCCCACTTGCCCGAATTGCTGGCGCATCACCCGCAACTGCAAGTGGAAATCAGTAGCACTGATCGCCGCGTAGATGTGGTGCGCGAAGGATTTGATTGTGTGGTCCGCGTGGGCAAACTTGGCGATTCATCGTTAATTGCGCGGCCACTGGGAAAATTGGAATTGCTCAACTGTGCTAGCCCCGCTTACATCGCACAGTTTGGTACACCACAAACACTGGACGATTTAGCCAATCATCAACTGATTCACTACGTCACCACACTTGGCAGCAAATCGTCCGGATTCGAATACACTGAAAAAGACCAAGTGAAATTTATGGCGATGGCAGGAAATATTACCGTGAATAATTCTGATGCCTACAGTGCGGCTTGCCTTGCCGGTTTTGGTATAGCGCAAATTCCGCGTATAGGCGCGCAGGATTATTTAGTACAGGGAAAGTTAGTCGAAGTTTTAAAAGATTATCGTGCAGAGGCCATGCCGGTCTCACTTATTTATCCCAACCGTCGCAACCTCTCGCGACGCGTGCAGGTATTTATGGATTGGATAACAACGCTGATGAAAAATTATGTGGATATAAAATCATGACGCAAAGTATCTGCCCCAAATGCCGCTATCAACGGCAAGCGATTGATCACAATATCCACCCGGATATCTGCCCCAGCTGCGGCATCGTGTATAGCAAATTTATTGCAAAATACACACAGGAAAACATAGCGCATGATGCTGATCCAGAAACGGATAAGCACAGTGAAGAAGAAATGCTAGCCCTGCGCAAACAATTAATTGCTGCTTGTTTATATGTACCTGAACGCATTGATGCAGGTGCATTCTGGGCGCGGGTTGCCTGCCTTGTCGCTTTTACCTTGTGGGGTGGTTATTTTATTACCGGAGGAGTGGATTGGGAAAAAATTGGCAGCTCGTTTATGCATCTTATCAATTTACCGTTTCACGAATTCGGCCATATTTTATTTATGCCGTTCGGCGAATTTATGATGTTCCTCGGCGGTAGTTTATTTCAGGTGTTGTTACCACTCGCCTTAATGTGCGTCTTTGTATTTATCCAGCGTGATACCTTTGCGGGCAGCATTACACTCTGGTGGTGCGGGCAAAGTTTTATCGATGTTTCGCCCTATATCGCCGATGCCCAATATCGCGCTCTGCCATTAGTTGGCGGCGGCGGTGAAGAGTCGCACGACTGGGGAAATTTATTGACCATGATGGATGCGCTGGATAACACACAAGCGATTGCTAATTGCAGTTTTGGGATTGGAGCAGTGTTAATTATTGTGGCGGTGGTGTGGGGTGGGTGGATTCTTAAATTGCAGCAGAAAAATGTAACTTGATAGTAGGTCTTGGCGACCCGGTGCTGCCAAGACCTGTGTTGTTCAACGTTAAAATGCGCGCCCAACACCAAATAAGCTGCGGTAAACAATACCCATCGAAATAAAGAGAAATGGCATCGACCAAATTAGACCAATCCCAAGTGGGATTATACTAACCAGCAAAATAACCCCAAGCACTATATACAAACCAAAAACGCCAAACCAACATTTATGGATAGCTTTACGCGATGTTTCGAGCGCTTCCCACAGGCGCATATTTTTTTCGATCATCAATGGCACTGCCATAGAATAGGCAATAGCAAGGTAGATGCCTGGTATTACCAATAATAAAATCCCCAAAACGATCATTATCATCATCAACAGATAGAGTAAAAATATCGGAATGGTTTTAGGGTAATAATCAAATACCATAAATGCATTAACCGGCAAACCAACACTGCGTTTGACTCCCATCATGGTGATACCTACACCCAAGGGGTAAGTCACCAAGCCGATAATAATTTGGGAAACGAGAACCATGACGGGTGATTCTTTATTATCAAAAAATTCAAACGGTAAACCAATCACAACCGATATACCAATGTAAATTAAAAAAGCACCCCACATTGCCAATTTATATTCTTTGGTTAATTCCCAAGCTTCTTTGAATACATCACCAAGATCCCAATCCGGATTTAATTGATAATTGCCCGGCTGCTGAACCTCTTCAAGATTACTTTGCGGTGTTTGGTAAGGATTAGGTTCTGACATTTCCTGTCTCCGAAATTATTAATAATTACATTGTCGATTGGCTTTCATTCACCCTGGCCAGCAGTGGCAATTCAATACTGGCACAACAGCCACCGGCATTCTGATTGCTAAGAGTGAGGCGGCCATTATGCGCCTCAATGATCTGGCGGCATAGTACAAGGCCAATACCGGAGCCCTGTTTTTTTGTGCTGTAAAACGGCACAAATAAATTATCCGGATTGCAAATGCCGCTGCCTTGGTCACAAATATCCAGCTTGAAAAACTGACGGTTAACAGCCCAGCGAATCTTAATTGCGCTGCCGGGATTGTTGGGATTGGCGAGTACAGTAGCCTCAACCGCATTCTTGATCAAATTTATCAACGCTTGCTCAAACTGTATCGGGTCGAGTTGCAATATAAAATCGGTTTCCGTTTCTATCTCAATCGCTGTTTGATTAAACAGCGCAATAATTTTTTCAACCAATGGGTGAATGGCTAGCGGATGGGTTTGCGGTTCAGGTAATTTGGCGAGCTGTTTGTAGCTATCGACAAACTGGCTCAGCCCAATGGCGCGCTCGCTGATAATATTCAAGCCTTCACGTAGATCATCTGCGACAGCTGCATCCTGTGGATCGCGTTCAATAATCCGCTTCAGGGTTTGGCTAATCGATGCAATCGGTGAAAGTGAGTTGTTGATTTCATGGCTAATCACGCGCACCAGATCTTGCCAGGCTTTGCGCTCCTCACTGCGCAAGAGCGTGCGTATATCGGTAATAAATAATAGTTTGTGTTGTTTTCCCTCTTCGCGAAATTCTTCTACATACACATTAAATCGCCCCTGCTGATAGCCGAGCGATAATTCCACCACCTGATGGCAGCCGCTGGTAAGCTCTTGCACAAACGCGAATTGTTGCAATAAATCCTGACTGGATGAAGAATCTTTCAACTGCAATAAATTGTCCGCGGCGGGATTGGTAAAACGGATTTGATTGTCTTGGTTGAGTGCAATAATCGCGACATCAATATGTTCAATAATCGTGCGCAACAATAATTGGCTTTCAACCGATTCCCAGCGCTGTTGGCTGAGGCGTTTGGCCAGGCCATTAATGGCAACCACCAACTCATCGAACGCGCCGCTGCTTTGATCGGTACGGGCACGCAGGGTGTAATCGCCCTGAATCAGCGCCTCTAGTAAATTACTGATACTGCGAAATTGGTAGGATATTTTTTGGTAGATGGAATAGCTGGTGTACAGAATCATCAAGCTGCCGATTAAACCGGTCAACAATATCAACCAGATAGAAATATTGGCAAGCACCATTACCCATAGCAATAGCAGCAGCAATGGCAGCGATGCCAGCAATACCAGGCGAATTAAATGAGCCTCAAAGGGGCGTCGTTTATGCATATCAGCTTTTTAATTTTTCCAGGCGGCGATAGAAGGCACTGCGGCTAAACCCGAGCGAATCGGCTGCTTTCACCGCATCACCATTAAAGTAGGCTAGCCGCTGCGCAATAATATCCATTTCGATGTCTTCCATCGCGCGCAAATCTTGCGCGGCAGCAGGGGATTTTTGCTGGACTGGTAATAGTGTTTGTTCGATGCCCGCTAAACCAAGATCGTGAATATGGATGCATTCACCTTTACACAAAATCTGTGCGCGCTCCATCACATGCCCTAACTCGCGCACATTGCCCGGCCATGGATAGGCCTTAAGTGCAGCTTCAGCTTCTGGTGCAATCGCGAGCGGTGGGCGCGTGTATTTTTTTGCAGCCTTGGCGAGAAATGCATTGGCCAGCGGAATAATATCCTCAACGCGTTTGCGCAGGGGTGGGATTTCTATCTCCACGGTATTAATGCGGTAGAGTAAATCTTTACGGAATTTACCTTCACTTACCGCCGCCTGTAAATCGCAATTGGTCGCGGTGATCAAACGAAAATTGGTGTGTTGTGTTTTGCTGGAGCCGACTTTTTCAAATTGTTTTTCTTCCAACACCCGCAATAATTTTCCCTGTTGTGAATAGGGTGTATTGGCAATTTCATCGAGAAACAAGGTACCTTCATCGGCCAATTCAAAACGGCCAATGCGCGTGGTTTTGGCATCGGTAAATGAACCTTTTACATGGCCAAACATTTCACTTTCAAACAGGGTTTCCGTTACCGCGCCCATGTTCACTGAAATAAGTTCTGCATGGCTGCGCGCTGAGAGTTGATGCAGATAGCGCGCAAACAGACTTTTGCCGGTGCCATTCTCACCGGTAAAGATTACGCTGGCATCACTGGTCGCAACATGCTGGAGGGTATTGAGTACACTTATAGTAAGTGCGGACTTTGCTACTATCGCACCGTTGAGATTGGCCTCCTCGCGCAGCAACTGGTTTTGCTGCCGCAATTTTTGCGTCTGTTTTTCGGCATCGGCCAATTTGCTTTGGTTGTTGATAATCGCCAGTAGCCGATCATTCTCCCAAGGCTTCTGGATAAAATCATTGGCGCCTTTTTTGATCGCACTCACCGCCACATCGATAGTGCCCCAACCGGTCATCACCACAATTGGCACCAACTCATCCTGCGCACGAATGGCGCTGATCAGTTTCAACCCTTCATCGCCCGAGGTGGTATCAGCAGAGTAATTTAAATCCATCAAAATGCAGCGGATGTCTTCGTAGCTGAGCACCGCCAGCGCCTGCTCCGGTGAGCTGGTTGCAATGGGCACAAAACCTTCCGCGCGCAATAACATAGTTAATGCAGAAAGAATGCCCTCGTCATCATCGACTACCAAAATTGTTTTTTTCATTCGGTTCCCGGTTTTTTAACAGGGTTGTATTAGTTTGCTTTTATACCCGCTTCAAAGCGTTTGGCAAATTCAGGATTTTTCTTATAGTCTTCAGTTTGGATTTGTTTCACCAGCTGCGCGTATTTGTCTTCATTACCACTTGTTTTGTAAGCCTGCGCCAAACTCCAGCTTGACCAAAAATAGTGTTGGTCATGTGGATTGTTGTTTTTCTGTTTATATTCTTCCATTAACTCAATACTGCGCTGGATGTCCTGCTTTTCTGCCAACAGGATTTCCCCTAACTGCAGCAAGCTGTCATTAACATACCATTTGTTTTCCAATGTTGCAGGTTTGTTGCGCAGCGACTCATACAAGGGCTTGGCATGCGCGAGCTGTTTTTTGTCACGATAAAAACGTGCCAGTTCATATTGATTGCGCGCCGATTGGAATTGTTGTTGGCTTAACTTATCTGCCAATACCATAGCGGCATCGGATTTTCCCTCTTTCTCTAATAGAAATACACGATAGGTATTGGCATCTTCGGGCGAGAGTTTATCCAGACGTGCCAGTAATTCCTCGCCGTTTTTGCTGGAGCCGCCGGCAACACCGGGCGCTTCAAAATAAAAGCGCATGGCGGACACCAAGGCATGGGTATCTTCAGGGAATTGTTGTACCGCTGCCTCATACTGCGCAATACATTTTTTCGCCAACCCCAAAGCCGAAAACATAGACGACTGCTGCGCCTGGTTGCAATAGATATCACCCGCCAACACTATTTCTTCGGCGGTGTTTGGCTCCAGTACTAACGCCGCTTCAATGTGCTCCACCGCTGCTTCAACTTTTCCCGTATCTACAGCAATTCTACTCAGGTAAATCAATGAGTCATTTTTTTGCGCGGGATTGGCTATCTGTTGGCTGAAATAATCTTCCGCTTCCTGATAACGCCCCTGACTGAAAGCGGCTACACCGGGATTGTCTGTTGCGCTCACTGCGCTTTCATTGGCTTGTACATACATGGTGCCAGAGATGGTTAGAACCATTAACAATACATGCGCCGACATTAAACGACAAAAACTTTGCAATACATCGTGTTGTTTCATTGAAAAGGTATTCCTTTGCTGTGATAGTAAAAACGCGGCTATTGGGACAATTTTTTAGATAGTTGATTCGCCAGCGCATTAAAATATTTACCTCATTCATAACGCAATGCATCACTGGGCTCTAATTGCAGCGCGCGTTTGGTGGGAATATAAGTCGCCATTATCACTACACCGGCAATAATGCTCACCATAATCGTTGCAATCAGAATTAAATCTGCAGCGGCAATACCAATCACATGGGCCATGGCAAACGCCATAGCGCAACCTGCTGCAACACCGGGTATGCCGCCCCACAATAATTGTTTGGCACCCGTCCATAAAAATTGCCGCGTGATTTGCTCATCTTGCGCGCCCAGCGCACGCTTTACGCCAATCTCTTGCGTGCGCTGGCTAATGGTGTTGGACATAACACCGTAAATTCCCGTGCCCGCCAGTACTACCGCTGCCAAGCCAAAGATCATAAAAATGGTGCTGATAAAACGTATGGGCGCACCATTGCGTTTCTTTTTAGTGGCATAGTCTTCAATCTGGAATAGCGGCAACTCGGGATCAATAGCGGCCACTGCATTTCGCAGTGTGCGTATAGCACTGGGGCGATCCGTTTTCATTTCGATGGCAATAGTGAAATCATTTTTTGGGGTTTGACTATAGGTGCGAAATACCGTGGGCATTTTTCCCGATTCGTTATTGGCATCGCCATAGAGTGTATGTTCTACCACACCAACAATCGTTAGCCATTGGTCTGCATGGCCAACCGCATCAATGACACGCAAGCGTTTACCCAGTGCCGATTCACCGGGAAAATGCGCGCGCGCAAAACTGTCGGTGACTACCACTGTCTTTTTTCCCAAGCCGTCATCACTGGTATCAATATAACGCCCCGCCATTAATTCCACGCCGAGTTTTTCCAATGTGCCGGGTGTGACCATAATGTAATTCACTTTGGGGTACGCATTATTCTGTACCTGCACATACTCTTTACCTTCGAGCGCGATGCGTGGTGTCCAGCCCCAATCGGCCGGAAACATAGAGGCGATCAATACCCTGCCAACGCCGGGGCTGTTTTCCAATTGCGCGACCAGCGCATTAACAAATTGGGTTTTTTGTTCGGGGGTTTGATACTGGACATCGCGCAGCAGCGTGCGCGCCGTTAATAGGTTATCGCTCTTTACCCCAAAATCTGCAAAGGTTGCACGATAGGCGCCCACCACCATAGTGGCCGCCGCAATTAATACGGTCATCGACAAAAATATTTCGCTGATCACCAGAATCCGGTTGAGCCGCCCCGATTTTTTACCCAGCGCGCCGCGTGTGCCATCGCGTAGCACTGCATTGAAATCCGCACCGGAATTTTTCCAGGCGGGTAATAGACCGGTGGCTAAAATAGTGCCCAACACAAAACCGAAAAATATTTTTAGCGTGTAAGCATCTATGCCGAAATTCCACCAGAAAGCGGGTTTATCGGTAAAGAATGTGGCGACAGTTGCCGCCGTGACTTCCAATCCCCAAGCCATGACCAACAGGCCGATTAAGCCGCCGAGGCTGCAGATAATTGCACTCTCCCACAACATTTGGCTGATCAGCCGTGCGCGCGGTGCGCCCAGCGCAACACGGATGGCCGTTTCTTTATTGCGTTCGATTGCGCGCGAATATAAAAGATTGCCCACGTTAATTGATGCCAACAATAAAATTAATACTGCCGCGATTTGCATGGAGTAGACCACTTCAATGCCATCGCGCTCGGCGCCGCGCTGGAATGCATTCACATAAAAACTCAGCCCTTTATTGGTTTCCGGATACAGGCTGGCAATGCGCTGCATAATCATAGCCAGTTCGCGGTTGACGTCATCTTGCGTCACATTTTTTTGCAAGAGCGCGATAACTTCCGGTTTGTCGCCTTTACCGCGCAGGGTGTTACTAGCGCTCTGGCGCAGTGGCAGCCACAGATCCGTATTGTCTGGAAACCAATAGCCCTGCGGCATAACACCAATCACTTTGTGCGGTTTGCCATCAATGCGCAGGGTTTGGTCGATTATGTTTTCATCGCCACCAAATTGAGTGCGCCACACTTCGTAGCCGATCACCACCACATCTTCTGCGCCGGGCTGATCATCCTGCGCGTTGAATTCGCGCCCGAGCAGTGGCGCGGTGCGCGATAGCTGAAAAATTCCCGGTTCGGTTTTTACAGCGCGATAGCGCTGCGCGCCATCACGCCCGATTGCATTCACATTGATTTCTTTCTGTGCGCAAAACAATTCCACACCGTGCAATGTGTTTTTAACTTCGGCGTAATCGTGCAAGTCAATACCACCATCCACTTCTGCCCCATCCTGGGTGAGGTGAAAGCGCACCAGCCGATCACTGTCGTTAAACGGCAGGTCTTTAAACAGCATGGTATTGAACATGGAAAATAAAAACACACTTAATCCCACACCCACCGCCATCACCAGTGTGGTTAACAACGTGAAGCCCGGTTTTTTTGCCAAGAGCCGCAGCGCGTATTGGATATCCTTAACAAAATTCATGGTTATACCTGCGCTGGTTTTTTGGTTTTGTCGGAGACAACACGGCCATCGAGCACATCAATGTTGCGCTGGCTGCGCTCGGCCGAGCGCGGGTCGTGAGTGACCATACAAATGGTTGCGCCTTCCGCGTGTAATTTATCGAGTAAATCCATCACTGCTTCCGCATTTTTGGTATCCAGATTTCCGGTGGGTTCATCAGCCAATAAAATGGAAGGGCGGCCGGCGATAGCACGCGCGACGGCAACACGCTGTTGTTGTCCGCCCGATAATTGTGCGGGATAGTGTTTGCTGCGGTGTGCCATATCCACTTTTGCGAGTGCGTCTTTCACTAATTGTTTACGCTGGATTTTATTTAAGTCGCTGCGATAAGTGAGCGGTAGCTCTACATTTTCTTCTACATCCAGATCGCTGATTAAATTAAAGGATTGGAAAATAAAACCAATTTCCTGATTGCGAATACGCGCCCGCTCACGTTTGGGAATATTGGATACATCCCGGTTAGCAAGCTGATATTTTCCACTACTGGCGGTATCCAATAAGCCCAGCAGCGACAGCAGTGTGGATTTTCCACAACCGGAAGGTCCGGAGATGGACACATACTCGCCTTTATTAATTGTGAGCGAAATATCGCTCAGCGCATGAGTTGCCACTTCTTCGGTGAGAAATATTTTTTGCAAGTTTTCCAAGATGATCAGTGCATTATTCATGGCTAGTGCCCGCCGGTAGATTTGAAGGAGTCAAAAGAGAATCAGTGTTAACTGTTGTAATTTGCTTATTATCTTTATTCTGACCGGATACCAGCCATTTGCGCCGCAACTTGCGTGCGATAGGCTTTTCAATCAGATAGGTGCTAATAATGCCCAGTAGAATCGCGCCGACAACTGCCCAGATAAATTGATGTTGACCCGCATCGGGGTTAAACATAATGAAGCCGAAGCACATCATCAGAATAAAATTTTGCCAGATAAAAATGGAAAAACCGGTCTCACCCAGGAAGCCGGTGCCAGGTAAGGAAAATAGCCGCGCGGCTATGCCATTGCCGCGTGCGAGATCCACAATAATCACCATATACAAGGGCATCATCAGCCCATGGCGTAAGAAAAATTTAAACGGCTCTTCAATCTGTTGTGTGCTGGCGAGAGCGACTACAACCAACAGCGCCAAATCGCCCCAGGCTAACCAGCGTTTGGGCGTGCTGGCGGTCGCCTGGGTGGCGCTCGATGGTATAAATAGTCTGCTGAGTAAAATACCGGCAATAAAATGCGCTAACCAAAATGACGGTGTGGAACCAATAAAAATTTTCCAGAATTCCGGCGCCTCTGTACCTGCCGGAAAATACAGCGCAAAAATCGCCGTAGGTATGAGTGAGATAAACGGCAGGGCACACAGCAGTTGAATGGAAGCTGTGCGCGATAGCTTGGCCAAACGCGGCAACAAAAATGGCAACACCGCATAGAGAAATACCAATGCGGAAATTGTCCAAGTAGGCCATGACCAAATAGGCACAAAATCCGGATACCAGGCTTGGGTCAGTGTCAGCGTCGCGAGTCCGCTGGCACCTAACAACCAAGGGCTGGTGCCGAGAGAAAGTTGATGGGCTGTTGTCATCAGCATGGTAACCAATAAGAGTATTAAATGAATGGGATAAATACGAATAGCGCGTGTTAGCCAAAAGGTTTTTTTCGGCAGGCTCAGCTGACCGTCTACTCCCCAGTATAAATAGGCCAAAATAAAACCGGAAAGCAAAAAGAAAAAACTGGTAGACATCCATCCATTAGTAATGGCGGTGAATAGTGGTGCAGGCAAATCGTTCATATCGTGCAGCAAATTTTCCATGCCGGGTTCCTTTTTCATGTCGAATATCACCCAGAGATGAAAACAAAAAATATGCAGGATCGCGAAGAAGCGTATGCCTGTGAGTGCAGGCAGATGATTAATATTCATCGTTATTTAACGTCCTTTAAATGAACACAAATAGTGGTTATCGATAGACTAATTTATTCGCAATTTGTTGTAACTGCTAAAACGTGTTGGATCAGAAATAATAATGTGATCGCCCGGCGCCAGGCCGTTGATAATTTCAATATGGTTGGCCGAGCCCTGCCCAAGACGCACGGCCACCCGCTCAAAAAAATGTCCGTCATCGCTTAATTTATATAGCAGGGTTTCGCTTTGGCTCTGTGCAAAAAGCGGACGTGCAACGTAAAGTGTATCGGCAATTTCAGTAATTTTTATTTCGCCGTCCACACTTAAATCGGGGCGCGCGTCATCGGGCAGGGCTTGCGTCAATACCACATCCACTTGCACGCTGCCGTTGATCACCGCCGGGTCAACACGCGCAACTTGCCCTTCAATTTTATTATTGCGCGTATCGATAACCACTCGCTGCCCCGGCGTCACTTCGCGAATATGCAATTCAGGAATCTGCAGCTCGGCAATCAGCGAATCCTGCTGCGCCAACTTGGCGATATTATCGCCCATCATCACACGCTGGCCGGATAACAGCGGCAATTCCAACACCACACTATCCATACTCGCTTCAATCCGCAGATCATTCACTTGCTGTTGGATAATCGCCACCTGCTGCTTGTGCTGATTCAAGCGTGCGTTGTGCGCATTGCGCTGCGCAATTAATGACTCTTCCATTTTATTCAGCTGTTGTTGATGGGTTTGCAAACGCTGTTTGGATTGGTCCATGGCGAGGCGGGTGCGGTTGTAATCCAAACGGGAGACAGCGCCGGTTTTAATCAGGTCAGCACGCGCTGTAAATTCCAGCTGGCTGGTTTCGTAATCGAGTTGTGCATTGAGCAGATTGGATTTTTGTTGTTGCAGGCTGGATTCCAGGGCAACATCAGCTGCGCCAAGTTCCGCTTCCAACGCCGCCAATTCCCATTGCACTTCCGCGAGTTGTTGGATCAAGCGCGGATTATTTAGCTCGACAATCAAATCGCCTTTTTTCACGCTGTGCCCGGGTTTTACCGCGCGCTTCACCAAGGTGCCTTCCACACTCGCCGACAACCACTCAATATTGTCCGGCACCAGTACACCCGTACCGCGCACCGACACGGTAAATTTTCCGCGTTTGACTTCATCAAACACCAGGGTATTGGCATCGACACTCATATCGGCTTGGCCGAGATACCACAGATAATAAGTGGCAAAAATAATAACCAGCGCTGCTAATACCAGCAGCAAATTGCGCTTAAGCAGGCGTGGTTTTTTGCGCTCGATACTGATGTCCATCACTGTTCCGTTTGTAAAATAGATAAAACGGATAGAGCAGCTTCCATGCCATTTTTTAAGTGACTGTTTTATATAAAAATTTTATTTTCAGATGCAGGATAATCCCACAATCGGGACGCGCTAATGGAACCCGAATCCCGCTGGTGGGATTCGGGATTGGTCAAATGAGACTAAATAAAAAAACGTTATTTATCGCGCAAAAATTCCACGAGTGATTGATCGGTTTTACCTAACAACCGCTGCGGAAACCATTGCAAACTTTGCTCGCTCTTGATGGCAGGAATACGTTGTTCAGGTGTGATAAACATTATTCGCTCATTGTTTTTATCGATGGTGTGTTTGGCAACATCAAAGGTAAAGGTGTAATAAGGTTCAACACCCATGCGCAAATCCGCAATACTGATCACACCGTTTTGTTGTTCCATTTTGAAATAACCGTGGCTAAACCAGGCGATACGATTGAC
>Ga0307408_100000261_pt1 | contig 53515 bp, 40 predicted proteins | sample 322Cmetagenome_FD_202116 | JGI IMG/M metagenome (GOLD analysis project Ga0307408, IMG submission 202116) | Maize rhizosphere microbial communities from greenhouse at UC Davis, California, United States - 322HYB-C-3 | ecosystem: Host-associated > Plants > Roots > Rhizosphere > Soil | place... | reverse complement strand
TTTTGTAGATGAGCCCTGGAAATTCTTTAAAAAGACGGAAGATATACCGGTTAAGGTGGTAGATGATAGCGCTACTAAGAACTCGTCGCTTTTAGATGAAACAGCTTCTATGTCTGATGATGAGGTTAGGTCATCGCTTGTAAAGTTTATTGAAGCCTTTTATTATGATCAAAGCCGCGGCTATTTTGATCCACCCAGCTATTTTGCCAACATAACGGAGACATTCTTCAATTTCCACAATCTTACGCATAGCCGTTTAAAGGAAATATACTGGAAACGCCGTGAAGATACGGAGAATTTAAGGCGTGTATGGATTGTGTCTTCTCTTGATTTTGAACGCCAGGGAGGCCGTATTACAGCAACTTATTGGGCAAAGGAGAGTTATTTTCGCCCTTCTTCGCGCCAGCAATATTCCGGAAGCATACGCTATGAGATGATTATCGGCCCCGACGGTAAAATAGTTTCATTGCGTGATATCGATGCCAGGGACGAAGTAATTAATACGGTTGAGCCTGATACCACTACTTTGGAGCCTGCGGGCTCTGTGCCAGCTGAAAATCCACCGGTTGAAAGCTCGTCCCCTGAAAATAAAATTTATGAAGTTTCAGCGGTTGATGTTCAGCCAGAATTTGTTGGTGGCCAGCGCGAATTGATAAAATATGTTTCTAGTAATATTAAATATCCATTGGCAGCCCGCCAGAATAATATACAGGGCAAGGTGTACGTGAACTTTGTGGTAGAGAAAGACGGTTCTGTAAATGAAGTTAAAGTTCGTCAGGGTATTGGTGGCGGTTGTGATGAAGAGGCAGCGAGGTTATTACGAAATTCACCTAAATGGAAGCCGGGAGTTTTAAAAGGTAGTCCGGTTCGGGTAAGCATGGTGCTACCAATTACGTTTCAGGTGGGACAGTAAAAAGTGGTTGTACTTCTTTAAAGTTTAGGAAAAGTAGTTTCGCTAAGGATGCTCTTTATATTAAGTTTTTATTTATTGTAATCCCGTTATAAGTATTCTCTATAGGATCCAATCCAAATAATTATCTCTGTTGATCGTTAAGAATTCAGCATCTGGATAATTCTTGGCAAAATAAGCTGGGATTTTCTTAATCTTTCCACCCCACTTCATATCAGCTGCTGATATTTTCCCGGACTCATCTTCTATGAAGTCAATTTCTTGTTGGTCATAAGTTCTCCAGAAGTAATAGTTTGCATCTTTCTTTAGATAAGAATTGCTTTTTATTCGTTCATAAATGCAATAACTTTCCCATAAGAAACCCATATCGTTACGGTTGGCAGGGAGCCTGAAGTCATTAATTATAGCATTACGAATACCGTTATCATAAAAATACCATTTAGATGATTTGGTTATTTCTTTTCTCAAGTTAGAACTATAACCACTTAGCTTTATTAGAATTTGAACTTTTGATAGCAGGTCTAAATAACGTTCCACCGTATTTTTACTCATTCCTAATTGGCGGCTTAGTTCATCGTATGAGACTTCGGAACCAGCCTGAAAAGCAATCAATTTCAACAGATCAAAAATTTTACTGCTATTTTGAATTTTTTCAAATACAAGAATGTCTTTTAAAAGATAAGAATTTACCAAATCTTTTAAATATTCAGCTTTTTCAGCTAAAGTAATAAGATTTAATACTTCGGGGTATGAGCCGAAAATTAACCTTTCTTCGAGATTTTGGCGTGTTTGAATTACGTTTTCCTGTGTTGATAATTCTACCTGCGCTATGGGATATAAAAAATAAGTATAGCTTCTGCCTGTTAGTGGTTCACCGGTTTGATTACTTAAATCAAATGCCGAGGAACCTGTAGCAATGATGGTTAGCCCATCAATCTCATCAATCATGAGTTTAAGGACTTTTCCTATTTCAGGAATTACTTGTGCTTCATCAATAACTAGAAGCTTATTTTCTCCAATTATACGTTTGTAATTAGCAATGCTTCTGTTTTTTAGAAGGGCCTGAACATCACTATCTTCCGCATTGAAATGTAGGTAGGAAATAGTTAATTCTTTTTCTAATTGTTTGATGAAGAAAGTTTTACCAACGCGGCGGGTTCCAAAAAGTAAAATAACCTTGTTTTGACCGATTCTGGCTGTGATTGCTTCTTGTATTTGTCTACTAATAAACATAAAGTAAAAATACAAAAAAACGTTAATATAGTCAGTGTGTTGACTGAATTAACGTTAATATAGTCAATACACTGACTGAATTAACGTTAATTCAGTCAATTGTATTAAACTTCCACCCCTGCAATTTCTTCCAAAATTGCTATGGCCTCATCGAGGCTTTTAATATCTTCGAAAGCAATTCTCAATGTGGATTTTACCTCTTTTAAATTACATCGACGCATATTTTCTTTAACGAAACTGAGCACTTTGCCAAAAGCTTCAGTTTCAAAATAAGAAGATTGTTGGTCTGATACGAAGTATCCTTTCAGTGAATTCTTCTTTAAAGTAATTTTTTCGAAGCCAATTGCCTTGCCCAGCCATTGAAGTTTCAGTGTATTCAACAATTCGCGAACCTGTCTTGGCATAGGGCCAAAACGGTCGGTCAGTTGATTAGCGAAGGCTTCTAATTGAGTTTCATTTTCGAGTTTAGAAATTTCAGTATAGAGGTTGTAACGCTCTGTAATATTGGTAACGTAACTGTCTGGTATAAGAACCTCTAAGTCTGTATCAATTTGGGTAAATGATATAAACGGCCTCGGTTTTTCGTCTTTAAACAGGTCCTTAAATTCATCGTCTTTAAGTTCCTGAATAGCCTCATCCAGAATTTTATGATACATCTCAAAGCCAATTTCAGCAATGAAACCACTTTGTTCTGCGCCTAAAAGGTTTCCGCTACCCCGAATATCCAAATCTCTCATGGCAACATTAAAGCCACTACCCAGATCAGAGAACTCCTCAATGGCACTTAAACGCTTCCGGGCTTCGGGAGTTAAGGTAGATAACGGAGGGCTTAGTAAATAACAGAAAGCCTTTTTATTTGACCGTCCTACCCTTCCACGCATTTGGTGCAAATCGCTCAAGCCAAACATGTGGGCATGGTTTATCAATATGGTATTGGCGTTTGGAATGTCTAAGCCGGCTTCGATAATGGTGGTAGCTACCAAAACATCATAGTCTGCATTGATAAATTTAAGCATTACATCTTCGAGGTCGTCACCCTCAAGTTGCCCATGTGCAATTCCTATTCGTGCTTTTGGAACTAGTTTTTTTATCAATCCGCCAAGTTGTGCCAGATCCTGAACGCGGTTATGAATAAAGAAAATCTGTCCGTTTCTGCCAATTTCGAATTCTACAGCTTCTTTAATAAGTTTCTCATTAAACACATGAAGTTCAGTAACAACCGGTTGGCGGTTAGGTGGAGGAGTCGAAATAATTGACAAATCCCTTGCCCCCATTAATGAGAAATGCAGAGTTCTGGGTATAGGGGTAGCTGTTAAAGTAAGCGTATCAACGTTTGCCCTAAATTGCTTCAGCTTTTCTTTTACGCTAACTCCAAACTTTTGCTCCTCGTCAATTATCAGTAAGCCTAAATCTTTGAATTTTACATCTTTGCTAACAATACGATGTGTTCCAATGATGATATCAACTTTACCTTCAGACAATTTTTGTAAAGTGTCTTTAATCTGTTTGCTCGATTTAAAACGATTAATATAATCGATATTGCAAGGAAAATCTTTAAGCCGCGATGTAAAGGTTTTAAAATGCTGAAGCGCTAAAATGGTTGTCGGTACTAAAATAGCAACCTGTTTACTGTCTGCTACAGCCTTAAATGCTGCCCTGACAGCAATTTCGGTTTTACCAAAACCCACATCGCCACAAACCAGCCTATCCATTGGATGAGGCGATTCCATGTCTTTTTTAACATCGGCTGTTGCTTTTTCCTGATCTGGGGTATCCTCGTAAATGAATGAAGCTTCCAGTTCAGTTTGTAAATAGGTGTCCGGATTAAAGGCATTTCCGGTTTGAGCCTTACGTATGGCATAAAGCTTAATAAGATCCCGGGCTATGTCTTTAACTTTTTTTTTAGTTGTTTTTTTAAGTTTATCCCAGGCATCAGTACCAAGCTTATTCATTTTGGGTACTGTTCCTTCTTTGCCAGAGTACTTGGAAATGCGATTTAAGGAGTTAATATTAACGTACAATAAATCGTTATCAGCATAAATCAGGCGAATCATTTCCTGGGTTTTACCATTCACCTCCACTTTTTCCAAACCTGCATATTTTCCAATTCCGTGGTCGATGTGAGTAATATAATCTCCTGGTTTTAACTCTCTCAGTTCTTTAAGGGTAATGGCCTGGGAACGGGCATATCCCTTCTTAAGTTTATATTTATAGTAGCGGTCAAAAATTTGATGGTCGGTGTAACAAGCTATTTGTTGCTCATGATCTACAAAACCTTCACGTAGAGATAAATTAATGGGAGTAAATTTTACCGATTTATCAATGTCTTCGAAGATGCTATATAAACGTTCAGATTGTTTAACAGAGTCTGTAAAAATGAAGTTGTTTATTTTATCTGATTCGTTTTGCTTAATGTTATGAATCAGAAGGTTAAAATCCTTATTAAACGAGGGTTGTGGTTTAATTTCGAAATTGATTACTTCTGTTGGTTGATAAAAAAACTGCTTTCCAAACTCAGCTATAGCGAAATCTTTAAGTTGGTCTGCTAAAAGCTTTTCATCTGTGAAGTTAAATTTCGGGTCAATCCACTCTGGATTCTGATTTTTGTCGGCAAGGGAGAGCGCCTTCCACAATTCTGATGCTTTCTTATAACCATCTTTTAAAATATCCAGGGTAAACTGAACATCTTTGAACCAAATCGAGGTGCTGCTATCGATGTATTCAAGCAGGGTAATGTTATGTTCAGTTAAAAATTTAGACTGTACATTTGGCACTATGGTGATGCTTTTTACCGCTTCTATCGAAAGCTGCTCTTCCACGTGGAACGTGCGGATACTTTCAATAAAATCGCCGAAAAACTCAATACGATAGGGTAAATCGTGCGAAAAAGAGAAGATATCTACAATTCCGCCCCTGATTGAAAATTGCCCTGGTTCGTACACAAAGTCAACTCTATCGAAATCATACTCGATTAAAAATTCGTTGATAAAATCGATACTTAGTTTATTTCCGGTAGCTATTTCAAGGGTGTTTTTTTCGAGCGAATCTCTATTTATCACCCTTTCTGCCATTGCTTCAGGGTAAGTAACAATCAATTTTCCAAACTCGGTTGAATGTATCAGTTCATTTAAAACTTCAGCACGTTGTAATACATTTCCAGCATCGGGTTGGGTAAATTCAAAAGGTTTTCTATATGAAGATGGGAATAAAAGAATTTCTTTATCGAGAAGGTTTTCTAAATCACTTTGGAAATAGGCAGCTTCTTCGCGGTCGGGCAGAACAAACACCATATTGCCATGCTGTAAAAAATACATGGCAGTAGCAATCATGGCGTCGCTAGAGCCAATTAAGCCTTTAAGGTGTACCCGTGGGCTTTTGGCTTTATTTAAAGCAGTAGCCAGTTTTTCAACCCGTGGATCGTTTTTATATAAATCTAAAATATCGCGTACGTTCACTATGCTAAAATCTATCGCAAATATACATTCAAGTGTTAAGCTATTATGAATATACTATCATTCGCTTTTGTTTTCTCATTTCAGAGGGACAATTATTTTTCGCTTAATTGCCGTGGTTCATGCAATTGACATCTTAAATAAAATTGCCAGATATTCAATTTGTTAAATTTTAAGATAACCCCACAGCAACAAAATATACTTACTAACTGTTAAAATCTGTATCAACCCAACTTTAAATTAAATTTTATTGAGATGAAGAACGCATTTAAATATGGTGCTTTTATCGGCATAGCGAGTGGTATATGGATAGGAGTTTTACACTTTGCCGGAGTTTATGAAAGCGGTTATCCGGCTTCCGATAGATTTTCATGGCTTGAGTATCTTTCAGGTATTATTCCTTTAACCGGCTTGTTCTTAGGTATCCGCCATTTTAGAAATTACCAAAATGGGGGAAAAATGGAATTTTTTGAAGGTATTTTCGAAGGATTTAAAATTATGATAGTTGGAGGGATAATCGCTTATTTTTTTGCGGCTACGTACATATCATATGTGGCAACCGACCTGAAAACTGATTATATGGCGCGAGTAGGAGCTGCTGGCGTTATCGGCATTTTGTCTACACTTGTGGTTTCATTACTTTTAATGAACAAACAGCATAATTTATAATTGAAGCCCATACCGCATTTCGAGTTAACCATTTGGATACTGGCACTATTAACCCTGGTGTTTCTACAGCCTGAAGAAAATCATTTTTCACTATGTCCATTGGTTAGGATGGGTATAGATTGGTGCCCAGGTTGCGGTTTAGGCCGCTCTATCGCCTGTATTTTCCAAGGTAACATCGTTCAATCTTTCCATTACCATTGGTTTGGAATGCCCGCCCTTCTAATATTATTTCATAGGATTTTTGTTTTAGGAAAAAATGTTTCCTACCTTTCTAAAAAACACTAATCAATCTTATGGCTTTTAATGATCTATTATACAATTTAAAAGGGATTACTCCAGAAGAATTTTCTTATTTACAAAGAGTTATGGACGGTATGACACCAGAACAGGCAAGGCAGTTTGTAACATTTTATGGAAGCAAAAGGCAGAACCCATCTGATATATTACTTTTCACTCTTTTAGGTTTCGTGATAGTTGCTGGCGTTCAACGATTTATGTTAGGCCAAATAGGAATGGGTATTTTGTATCTGCTTACTTTTGGATTATGTTTTATTGGAACAATTGTAGATACGATTAATCATAAGAGCCTTACTTTTGAGTTCAATCAAAAAGTGGCTGCCGAGTGTTCTCAAATGGTTCGCTTTTAGGCAAATAATGATATGAGCAGTGAGACAGGGAAATGGATTATTTTAATTGGAATAGTTCTGATTGGTGTAGGATTGCTTATTTATTTCTTTAATGATAAATTACACTGGTTAGGAAATTTGCCTGGCGACATTAAGATTGAAAGGGGCAATTTTAGGTTTTATTTTCCGATCACCACTATGATAATCATAATCCTTGTAATTAATATCATAATCCGTTTGTTCAGGTGGTTTAACTAATAGTACTTTTGCGGAGATATGCACATGCCATTAAACCCGCAAGATTTGTTGCCACTAGGAATCGCAGCTATTGTAAACATTGTAATAACCATATTATTTTGCAGAAGCCTTATTAAAACGCTTTCGTTTATTCGTTCTGAAAATAAAGCAATACAGTCTGCTATGATATGGTTGCTGATTGTCCCCGTAGTAAACTACATAGTTAATTTTATTGTGGTTTTTGGAATGTCTAAATCAATTGCCGAGGAATTAAAAAGCAGAGATTTTGAGGAGGAGGAGCGTCCTGCTTTTTCTTCAGGTTTAGCTTTTGCCATACTCTCATTAGCGTCTCTGGCAGTTGTTTTATTCCCAATACCTTCAAGTCTTACAGTGCTCGTAGCCGTAATAGGATTTAGCCAGATTTTCTTTTTTGTACAATATTGGATGAAGATTATCTGGTACAAAAATATTTTGGAAAAGGACGAAACCGGCAATCTAGAGGAGAAAGAATAGCCCAATAGAATAGTCAAGCTATATGAAGTTAAAGGAAATTACTGCGTTTCTGGAAGATCTAGCCCCCTTGGCCTATCAGGAAGACTACGACAATTCAGGTTTAATAGTTGGCCAGCCAGATATGGATATAACTTCCGCGTTAATATCACTGGATTGTATAGAGCCTGTAGTTGATGAAGCGATAGCTAAAGGATGCAATTTAATCATTTCGCATCACCCAATTGTATTTAAAGGGCTAAAGAAGTTCAATCAGAAAACATATGTGGAAAGGGTTGTAATGAAGGCTATTAAAAATGATATTGCCTTATATGCCATTCACACAAACTTCGACCACGTTTTAACTGGCGTAAATTCCATATTATGTAAGAAACTTGGAATTAAAAACGCTACCATCTTATCGCCCAAGGTAGGTATTTTGAAGAAGCTTGTAACCTTTTGTCCCCTAAGTCATGCTGATGGTGTTCGAAAAGCGCTATTTGAGGCTGGTGCAGGCGAAATAGGCAAGTATTCTGAATGTAGTTATAATACAGATGGATTTGGAACATTTAAAGCCGGAGAAGGTTCAAATCCGTTTGTGGGCGAGGCCGGGATTCAGCACAAAGAAAATGAAGTAAAGATTGAAACTATTTACCCGGCACCTTTGGAGGGAATCGTTGTTCAGTCTTTGCTTCGTGCACATCCATATGAGGAAGTAGCTTATGACTTGTATCCTTTGACTAATAGTTTTAAGGAGGTTGGGGCAGGAATGATTGGTGAGCTAGAAAAGGAAATGGAAGAGATTGATTTCCTGCGATTTGCTAAAGGCCAGCTTAATGCCAAAGTGGTTAGGCACACATCTTTACGTGGCAAAAAAGTAAAAAAAGTGGCAGTCTGCGGTGGTGCAGGAAGTTTTTTATTATCAAAAGCAATAGCAGCCGGCGCAGATGTTTTGGTAACTGCCGACTATAAGTATCATGAGTTTTTCGATGCTGATAGTAAAATTATAATTGCAGATGTGGGACATTTTGAAAGTGAGCAATTTACGCAGCAACTGTTGTTTGATGTTATTCAGAAAAAATTTGCTAACTTTGCACTCCATTTAACAGAGGTAAATACAAACCCCATAAATTATTTAATTTAATGGAACAAACTGTAGAACAAAAGCTAAAAGCTTTATACGAGCTTCAAAACATTCATACAAAAATTGATAAAATCAGGCAGGTGCGTGGCGAACTTCCTATGGAAGTTGCTGATTTAGAGGATGAAGTTGCCGGCCTGGAAACACGTATACATAAAATTAAAGCGGAGCTTGACGATCTTGAAGATTCTATTGTTAATAGAAAAAACATGATCCGTGAGGCTCAGGCTGCTACCAAAAAGTACGAGGCTCAGCTTAACGAGGTTAAAAATAATCGTGAGTATGATGCTATTTCAAAAGAGATCGAAATTCAAGGTTTAGAGATCCAGGTTTGCGAGAAGAAAATCAAAGAACATGGCTTCGAGATCAACAATAAAACCCAAGTTTACGAGAAAGCAATTGCTGACTTAGAAGACAGGAAAAAAGATCTTGATGCTAAGAAAGCAGAATTGGAAACAATTACATCCGAAACTCAGAAAGAAGAAGACGAGTTAAACGCAAGAGCTGCTGCAGCTCAAAAGAATATTGAAGAGCGCCTTCTTGCTGCTTATACCCGTTTGCGTAAAAATGCAAAGAACGGTTTAGCTGTAGTAACTATTCAGCGTGATTCATGTTCAGGGTGTTTTAACCAAATTCCACCTCAGCGCCAAATGGACATCCGCCAGCACAAAAAAGTTATCGTTTGCGAGCACTGCGGACGTATCTTGGTTGATGAAGCACTATCTGGTGAGGTGAAAGAGGAAGTATTTTAAAGCTAGATCCAAATAAACGAAAACGAAGCGGTACTTTAACAGTGCCGCTTTTTTGTTGCCAAAATTTTTCAAAATAAGTCCAGTTGTTTTCCGCCCTTTGGTGTGAACAAATTAAAATCAAGAGGAGGCAAACTTCTTCCTTTCAAAAACCTATTGACAGATATCCTGAACAGTTGCTGAATACTTTCTGCGATTTTTCCTTCGCCACGCATCCGACTACTCCATTTACGGTCATTTAATGTGCCGCCGTGGCAATCGGCTATCATATGAAGAACCTTTTCAGCTCTATCTGGGTAGGCTTTATGTACCCAATCGGCAAATATCTCGGCAATTGCACCATTTAATCTTACAATAGTAAAGCTGGCGCCTGCAGCGCCTTCATTAGCTGCTGCTTGTATAAGAGAAGGAATTTCCTCACTGTTTAAGCCAGGCACTATTGGAGCAATCATTAAATTGACCGGTATATTTGCGCTTGCCAGTTTGTTTATAACCATTAAGCGGCTTCTTGCTGTAACTGTTCGGGGCTCCATCTTCTGGCGTAACGTTTCATTTAAAGAGTTGATTGTTACGGTTACATGTGCCAGGTTTAATTGCGCAAGTTCTGTAAGTATATCTATATCCCTTACAATCAGGTTATTTTTACTGATGATGCTTACCGGATGCTTATATTTTAGAAATACTTCAAGTAAGGACCTCGTAATTTTGAGTTTCCTTTCAATTGGCTGGTAACAATCTGTATTACCGGAAAGCATGATGGTTTGTGGCTTGTAATTAGGTTTATTGAAAAAGTTCTCTAGTAGTTCTGCAGCATTTCGCTTCACTATAATTTTTCTTTCAAAATCCAAGCCAGCGCTGAATCCATAATATTCATGAGAGTTGCGTGCATAACAATAAAGACAACCGTGTTCGCATCCCTGATATGGATTTATGGAATAATTAAAATGTAGGTCGGGACTGTTGGATACACTTACAATACTTTTTGCATGTTCTTCGAAAAGCTGAGTAGAAATATTTTCATGCATCTCTTCGTCCAGCCCCTCTATGTGTTCTGTTATATACTTACTCTTGAGGAATCTATTATGAGTATTTACCTGTGCTCCCCGTCCCTTAAAGTATTCCCGATTCTCTTCAAATGGCATTTACAAATTTGCTAAAATATTTAGCAAAATTACAATTATGTTAGGTTATTTTTTACCGCATATAAAGCCAATCCTACCCTGCTTTTTACACTCAATTTTTCGAATAAGCTATCTCGATAATTGTCTATAGTCCTTACACTTACAGACATTTCATCGGCAATTTCTTTATAGGTTAATTCGGTTGCAATAAACTTTAAAAACTCTATTTCTCTCTGGTTCAATTCTAGTTTTTTGGAGACAGATGTTTCCGATGAATTATTTTGCAATTGCTTCATCATATGTTCTGTAACGAATTGCGGGTAATAATACTTTCCGGAGCTTACGGTTTCCAGTGCGGCCCGGAAATCTTCAGGCTCGCTGTCTTTGAGAAGATAGCCTTTAATGCCCAGTTTTAACAGCGTTAGAACAGTTTTCTCATCTTCTGCCATCGAAAGAATAATCGTTTTTATCCCTGGAGCATTTTCATGAAGCCACTTGGCTGTAGCTACCCCGTCCATAACAGGCATACTTAAGTCTAAAAGTAAAATGGAGGGGCTTGGGCTTTCGGACAGTTTATTTATAAATTCTTGGCCATTGTTGGCTTCAAATAAGATATTATATTCCTTAAAATGTTGGATGAGGCTTTTTATTCCGCTTCTAAAAAGGTTGTGGTCATCTACAATTGCTATGTCAATTGCCATGAATTGGTTGATTATCGGTATTAACTTCTATTATTGTGCAAGTACCAGAGCCTGGGGAACTTTCAATAGAAAGCTGCGCACCTATTAGTTTTGCCCGATAACGTATACTCCTTAATCCTAACCCTTCCTCAACTTCGTTAACTACAAACCCGTTCCCATCGTCGGTAATTTTAATCGTTAATAAAGATATGCTATAGTTTAATTCAACAGAAATGTTTTTTGCATGAGCATGCTTCAGAGTATTATTGATGCATTCCTGAAATATTCTAAAAAGAAATGTTTCGGTTTGTGGCGCAAGTGAAAAAGATTCTCCGGAAAATGAAAAATGAACTTTAGATTGGGGCAGCTTTTTTAGCCGATTTATTTCAGTTTCGATAACCTGCAAGATTGGCTTATTTGAAATGCCGTCTGAATGCATACTATGAGCAAGGCCTCTAACATCTTTGATAACTTGCGTAACAAGTTCTTTAGTGTCTGTAAGGCCCGGTGCTGGATTCATAGCCAGATTAAGTTTAATTACAGAAAGCAATTGCCCAATATGGTCGTGGATTTCGGAGGCTATGTTATTCATTGTCTGCTCCTTAATCTCCAGCTCAGATTTTAGTAATTCCTGATTGTAAGCTTGTTCAAGGGCTTTAAGTTCATTTTTATGCTTAAGGTATCTTTTTTGGTACGATAGTACGAAGAAAACAATAGTGCTGACGAGCAGAAACATTATTAGTGTACCACCAATAACGACCAGAACTATCTCCGACGGGTTGTTGAGCATATAATTCCTACTGAAAATAACGAGTACATGACAATGTTTAATACTGAAATTATCATGAACAATTCTTTTGCTATCTCCATACTCACGCTAATGAGATAATTCAGTAAGCCCATATAAAAGAAGTTACAAGCATAAAAGATTAATAGGCCCGTACTTATCCAAAACATTGGTATATGTGTTAATGGTTGGGGATTAGTATGGTGAAGCAATTGTAGCAGATACATAATTACACATATACATATCAACATGCATCCGTAAGAATAGGAATAATTATTGAATTTGAACAAGCCCTGGAAAAATAACATGTTTCCCAGGGATGCCAATATGGTTGAAGCTATAAAGAAAATTATAATCTTCTTTTGTAAAATGCTTGTTAACGTATACCTGAATAACAATAAATAGAATACAAATTCGAGAGCGGTAAAAATATTAAAGAGCCAGACATTGGTTTTGAGTAGAAAATATCCGACGCATTCTACAGCTAACGTAATAAGTAAAAATATACTAAAAGCTTTTAGATGCTTTGCTAATTTATTGAAGTTGTATACAGAAATCAGTGAACTGATTAATATTGTAATAAGGTAAAGTTTTACAAGCATTTAATTTGTTTTAGCAACTAGGCGGGCATAAAGTTCCTGCGTTGTAAGGGTCTCTGTCATCATCACCTTCACCATCTTTGGCAGCCATTGATGAATCACCTTTTGTAGCAATTAAAATCACATTGTGTAAGCCTACATAATCATCCGGAATGTCTACGCCTTGTCTGTCTTTTGGTACTACTCCATAATGAATTTCTAGTCCGAACTCGTCTTCGTTTTCTTTTGTAGCGCCTGCGGCTTTAAATAAGGCATCAATTGTTTTTTTTGAGTACCAGGTTTTCGTCGCATCATTAATGCCTAATTCTTTGTTGATAAGCTCTAGTCTTTTTTTCCTGTATTCTTCTTTCATTGCATCAAACAGGGAAGGAGGAATTGGTTGGCCTGGACGGTTCTTTTTCATAATTTTTGTTTTTAAGGTTTAAAAAATTTTCGCTAATCTACTTGCTGTATTTCACAGTACCAAGCGTTATTTAACCCTAATTTTAAATTTCCAAAGTACCTGTTTCAACACCCTTCTGTAAGCTTGTTGCGTTTTTCACGTATTTATATAGGGTTATTTTCCCAATTGACTGACGCAGTTGTTTGATGCAACTTTGTAAGTAACACGACCCTCCGTTTGTCCTATGAAAATTATAATGGAACCCAACTGTAATTATGCAGTTGGGATGTGTTACAAATGCTAAGAACCGGCTTATCAAAAAAATTGACGTGGAATGTATTTTAAAAAAGCACTATTTTCTTTAATCGCTATCGCAGGCTCATCTGCATTATTTATTGACCAGCCTGCGATTAACAGTTATAAAAGTTTCGACAGATACTCCCTGTTTGTTGATCATGCTAATGATTCAAAAGATAGCCGATGCAAGGACACTTCCTCTTCCAAGAGCTATCAGGATAATCATCACACAGCCGACTAAGTTTTATGGCTTTTCCTCGACTGTAGTACTATCACTTAGGCACTTAAGTCCGTCATATGTAACTACCCATTCGGTATAATTTTGCTTAGAATGTTCAGGTTTGCATTCCCAAAGGTTGCGGTTATGTATATGAGAGTTTAAGTTATCATCAATAATAAGCTTTGAGTTTATAGGTAATTTAAGAGTTAATTTGACCTCCTGCCCTCGGAATAGCTTGTTATTTTTGATGTATAAATATTTGTCAAATAATATGTTAGAATCTACTTGGGTGAAATTGTAGCCGATATTTTGAGCATTTTCCAAGGCATCTTCGAAAGTTGCTCCCCTTGCGCTAAACTTTTTAATAAGTTGGGGATTAAATATGTCATCTGACTTTTCTATTTCTAAATGAAATTTTTTTACGCCATTGTTTTTGTCTTCATCGTAATCTTCTAAAATATTTCCATTAAACTCGCCTCTATTCAGGTGCAGCCGTAGGCTATCTTCGTGTGTTAGCAACTTGCTTGGATTGAGCTTTAGGTGATAAACTGCAGCCGGGCTAATGCTTACTTTTTGTTCAAATCGGGCATCTTCTTTAAATTCCGATGCAATTTTAGATCCGTAAAATACGCCCATTGCGAGGCCTGTTAACCAAAGTATAAGCATTGCGAAGGAACCTGTTCGGCTTATAAGGTTTTTATTAAATATTACCCGAATGGCAAAAAGTAAAAGCGCAGCCAAAGGGATAATTAACAAAATAAAAGCGCTAAAATATAGGGGCGACTTGTATTCTGGATTTATTGCGCTTAAGGGAAAGAAATTAATGTCCTGATTGTCATAGAAACCAAGTGTGAAGATAAATCCAACTATTAAAGCCATTAAAGCCATAGACCCGGCAAACACGATAAATCCTCCTATAAGCTTTACAACGAAATTTAATATTTTGGAAATGAGGTTAGTAATAGACTGGACAGCTTCTCCTATTGTATCGCCTGTCCGTTGATAATTGCCGGAACTATATGAGGCGTTAATGGCATTTACTTCTTCATCAAAACTGCGTTTGAAGTTTTGGAGATTAATAGCTTCTCCTTTCATTGCCATTTTCTCTTGTCGTGTCCTCGCCTCTGGCATTACCAACCACAATATTGCATAGGCAACGAGCCCTGTTCCTGATAAGAGAACCGAAAGAACAAATAATATACGGACCCATTTTATTTCGATTTCAAAATAATGCCCCAAGCCAGAGCATACACCCGCAATAATTTTGTCATCAATATCACGATGGAGTTTTTTTCCAATCTTGATATTATCTGCTTGATTGAAATTATCTTCCTCATCCTCACGAGCAAAGTCGTTAACTGTACCCATCTGAGCAGTGATCTCTACAACGTCTTGTACTTCAACTACTTGTTTGTTTTGGCTGGCAAGGCGTTCGTTAAACATCTCTGCCAGGCGATTTTCAATATCTGTTACAATTTCATCGCTATCTTTTGAGTAAGAAAAGTGTGCTTTTATATCGGTCATGTATTTCCGCAGAACCTCGTAAGCTTCTTCTTCTATGTGAAAAACGATACCGTTAATATTTATAATGATTGTCTTGTTCATGATCGGGTGATTTAAGTTTTAACTGATTTTTCTTCCGTCGATAGACGTATTTACTGCAAATAATAGCTCGTTCCAGGTTTTATCCAGCTTAGTGAGTACGTCGATGCCACTTTGCGTAAGAGTATAGTACTTTCTTGGCGGCCCCGACGTTGACTCAATCCAATTATAGCTAAGTAACCCATTGTTTTTCAATCGGGTAAGAAGTGGATACAGAGTTCCTTCTACCACTAGTAATTGAGCTTTCTTCAATTCATTGATGATATCTGAAGCATAGATTTCGCCTTTAGAGATTATCGAAAGAATACAATATTCAAGTATCCCTTTCCTCATCTGGGTTTGTGTATTTTCTACTAGCATAACAATACAAAGATATATGTTTTATTTGGTACTATGCAATACATAGTACATGGTTTAGGAAGATTTACATGTAATGAAGAAATTTTACGCTTTTATTTAATCAGTAATAAAAAAAATCTATTCTAACTATTATTTTGAGAAAAAAAACTGTGAAATTTTGAAATTCAAGAATAAACAAGTCATTTTATGTTCTCAATTTAAGTGAAAAGTATGATGAGATTTTTTACTTGTTTATTTTTTCTCTTAGGATTAGCGTTCTCTTCCTTTTCCCAAGAAAGAATTATTTCAGGTGTTGTTACAACTAAAGATGGAGGCTTGGCCTTGCCCGGCGTTAGCATTAGAATAAGTGGTACAGATAAAGGTACTTTAAGTGACGGACGAGGCCGTTTCAAATTAAAAGTGCCTATGGATGATGTAATGTTGATTTTTACATACATAGGCTATGTTACAAAAGAAGTTGAAGCTGTAGCTAATTATAGCATTGTGAATGTGGAGCTGGAAAGTGACCAAGCTAAACTAAATGAGGTAGTGATAACTGGGTACACTGCCGAAAGTAAATCGAAATATACTGGCTCGGTTGTAGTGGTAGAGGGAAGCAAGATCAATCAGGTTCCAATGAGTACCATAGACCAGATTTTGCAGGGAAGGGTTGCCGGAATGTATACGACAACAGGTTCTGGGCAACCAGGTTCTGCGGCCCGGATAACGGTGAGGGGTATTGGTACTATTGCGGGCTCAACTCAGCCATTGTTCGTTGTTGACGGAGTTCCTGTGGAGGCTTTAATATATTACGGATTAAACTCCTCAGACATCGAATCTGTATATGTTTTAAAAGACGCAACATCAACTGCATTGTACGGTTCCAGGGGATCTAACGGAGTGATAGTGGTTAACACAAAAAAGGGGAAAAAGGAAGATTTGTCTTTGGATTATTCTGTGCAGACGGGTTTTTCTAGGATAGCCACTGATAATTTTAACATGCTTAACTCGGCACAGAGAATACAGTTTGAGGAAGAGGTAGGCAGGGAAAATGGGATAACAATTGGCCCGGGGTGGGCTTTGTCCAGCGATAATACAAAAAATTCTAATTTAACATCTGAGCAAAAGGCAAAAAATGCTCACATCCTTGATAGCCTGAGAAAAATAAATTTCGACTGGCGAGATGTTTTTTTGAGAGAAGGCAAGTTTCAGGAACATCAAGCGAGCCTCCAAGGAGGGAATGACAAGGTTAAATTTTATAGCTCGGCAAATTTCTTCGACCAGGAAGGAATTTCGTTGAGGTCGTACCTTAAAAGGTATTCGTTAAGAAACAATTTAAGCTTTAATGACAGGCGGTTAAGCGGTAACTTCAACATAGGTTTAAGTTATTCAAGAAGCAGCAGCATTGAAGCCGAAAACTCTTCAAACGTAAATAACGCTTTTGCCGCAGTTTATTACGCCTTGCCTTATGAAATACCTTATATCAATGGAAAGTTGTATACGAGCAGGAATAAGTTAGAGGCTCCTTATCAGATTTTTGATTTGCGGGAAGGATCTAACGCCTTAGAAAAACTTTTAGACGCTAGCAGTACGTCTGCAATGATGAAGGCAAACATTTCTTCCAGTATTAAATATAAAATAACAGATGATTTAACGTTCTCATCAATTTTGGGATTTGATTTTCGCGAAAGTAATACTACAAGGACTGTCACCCCTGGAACCGATTTTGGATCTCAATCTACTTATGGGCAGGGGGTCTATGGCGAATCATCCAACCGAAATTTCCAGTATGTACTTAACTCAGGCCTAAATTATTCTAAGTCTCTAAACGAACATAAAATCAGTGCAACCGCTTTATTTGAAGTCAACAGAACAATGTTTAAGGGATTTAATTATACAGGTTATGGTATAAATCCTAAGCTGCTGGATTCGCCAGCTGGTATTACTCAAGGGACAACTTCTTCAGGCTTTATTCCTGTTGTTGGAGGCTCAAAGCCTCCAAAGAGCGCCTTGGTTTCTTTTATTGGAATAGGAAATTACAATTACAGCGACAAGTATAATTTAAGCCTAAGTTATAGGTATGACGGAGCGTCCTACGTGATTGATGTAAATAGATGGAATGGTTTTTACTCTCTTGGTTTTGCCTGGAATGCAAAAAATGAAGAGGTTTTAAAAAATATTGATTTCTTAAATGATCTGAAATTTCGCTCTAGTTATGGATTAACAGCATCTCAGTTTCCAGGCAACTATAACTATATCTCAACATATGAAAACACGAGGTATGTATCGTCAGGGATCGTAGCAATGGCTCCTGGAAATCCAAGATATGATTGGGAATTGTGTAAACAATTAGATTTCGGACTTGATTTTTCGATTTGGAAAAGACGTATAAGAGGTGTTTTCGATTGGTATAACCGTGACACAGAAGACTTATTTGTCCTTCAAAATTTTTCTTCAACATCTGGCTTCCCCAGCATCTTAACTAACTCAGGGAAGATGCGTAATCGTGGTATAGAGGGCGACATTGCTATTGATATTATTTCAAATAAGAACTGGTTTTTCTCACTGGGAGGTAATTTCAATTACAATAAAAATACTATTCTGGATTTAGGAGAAGCAACGGAATATGTAACTAACCCTACCATTGTAAGGGAAGGCTTGCCATTCGGCTCATTCTACCTTGGAAAGTGGGCAGGTGTTGACCCTAAAGATGGAAAACCTCAGTATTATAAATTGGATGGTACTATTAGCAACGATTATGACCTTACCAGTCAGGGGGTAACTGGCCTAGGCACATTTCAGCCTCCATTTCAGGGAGGATTTTATTCGAGTTTAAAATTCAGGCAGTTCTATGCTGATGCTTTTTTTACTTACGCAGAGGGCTTTTATAAATTAAATAATGAAGAGTTTTTTAATGAGAGTTCTGCATTTGCGGCATCCAATCAATCTACTATTGTATTGAACCGATGGAGAAAAGAGGGGGATATAGCGAATGTTCAACGATTCGGAACCAAGCGGTCAATTTCCTCAAAAGACGTTCAGGACGCCTCATATATAAGGTTCAGAAATCTAAAAGTTGGATATTCTTTATCGAAGAATGTTTTGTCCCGAATAAAGGTAATTCAGAAGGCAAGTATTTTTGTTCAGGCTCAAAATCTACATACCTGGACTAAATGGACGGGTTTTGATCCGGAGGACAACAATACTACAGCTTTTTTTGAATACCCTCATCCAAAGACGTATACCTTAGGCTTTAACGTAAACTTTTAACTACAAGAGATGCACACGAGATATAAAAAAGCTTTATTGGTTTTTACCCTAGGTTTATCAGCGCTTTCGTCATGTAATGACATCCTTGACCAGAAGCCCACGGATGTGATCAATGCTGAGAATGCAATTACTTCTATGTCTGATTTATCCAAGGCGGTAATTGGTGTTTATGCAATTATGGGAAATACCAATGTTGAGTTTCGTACTGCCGGAAACGCTGATATAATTATTAGTTCTCTATTGTCTGACGAAAATTACCTACCTCTGGAAAATAATACTGGAAGAAGTGTTTCTACTTACAATTGGGCTATTACGGCCGAAGACGCGAATACTTTAGGCAATTGGGGTAACAGCGCGGTTTCGAGCACCGTTGCTAATACACAGTCTAACTATGCAGTTATTGATAGGGCAAACAGGGTATTAAGAGTAATTGACAAAATTCCGTCAACGCCGGCAGAGGAAACTTTAAAACGCCAGCTTAAAGCAGAGCTTTTAGCAATTAGAGGATTTAGCCATTTCAAAATTTTGAGAAGCTATGCCGAAAATTATGAGGGAGGCTCATTAGGCGTTCCTTATATGGAGAGTATTAATGATAACCCTGCAGATGTAAAGCCATCACGTTTAACTGTTGCGCAAACATTTGCCAAAATTGAAGCTGACCTGGCGGCTGCGAAATCATTGATGCCAGCAACGTTTAATGATGTTACACGCGTAACCGCTAAAGCAATTCCTGCCATGCAGTCTCGCGTTTACCTGTATGAGAAGAAATGGGATGAAGCTATTGCCTCCACCACCGAAGTAATAAATTCCTCATCGTTGGCTCACAGGGATCAATTCCCCGGAATATGGACAGATGCCAATGTTTCTGAGGTGATTTGGAAATTGAAGCGAGAGACTGGGAACGACCGCATAGGGGTTTTTTATAACGCCTCCACTAGTTCGGGAGTTGTACAGACAGTAGATTTTGGTGCTTCACTGAAGCTTATTAAATCCATTGATAAGGTTAATGATGTGAGGTTTGCATCTTATTTTTTAGATACAAACATTGTGAGGCCCTCAGGTAAAACCAGGTATATTGTTGCTAAGTATTTAGGAGGAAACATCTCCTCTACGCCTGGGTTGGCAGACATTAAGCTATTAAGGGTAGCAGAAATGTACTTAATTCGTGCTGAAGCTTACCTTGAGAGCCAAAGTGTGCCCGATAATATTCAAAAAGCTACTGATGATTTAAATACTTTGCGTAGAGAACGTATTAGGAATTATGTAAGCATTGCCTATAACAATAAGGCTGATCTTTTAAATGAGATATATCTCGAGCGTTACAGAGAACTCGCTTTCGAAGGGCATCGTTATTTTGACCTCAGAAGGCGAAATATGGAAATTGATAGGCAGCCATTTGCATCAGACGACGGCAGCGAGAAAAAGAAAGTGCTAAAGCCAACAGACAAAGCTTACTACCTTCCAATTCCGGGGTTTGAAATGCGTGCAAATCCAAACATGGTTCAAAATCCGATATATAGATAAAACAAGTTATTATAGATGTAACAGGAAAGGGCAGCCCATTCGGCTGCCCTTTCCTGTTTTTTGATACTTTCAATAAAACCCCACCTTTTTTGCAAAATCCTTTCCTTATATCTCTATAAGAAACTAAAACATTTCATTTTAATAGGATGTTATCATATTAATTATTTACGATGATTTCGTAGTTAATTTTTCGTCTGCCTTAAGCTGGTTCTCAATTACTGTGGGGTGTTTAATTGCCCCCAGTTCGTTCGATACTATTTGCATGAGCAGTAACTAATGTTACTGCGGCTATATAGCTGTTTTTATTAATCATTAATTAAGAGAGAAGTATGAGAAAACTTTTTACAAGATTGTTTTTCTTGCTGCTGTTGTTGTGCTCGTATGCAATGGCTCAGGATATAACCGTCACTGGAACAGTTACGTCACAGGCGGATGGCTTGCCTCTTCCTGGCGTAAGTATTAGAGTTAAAGGGGCTACAATAGGCACCCAAACAACTGCTAATGGTAAATATCTGATAAGAGTGCCATCGGAAAATTCCATTTTGGTTTTCGTTTACATCGGCTATGCTAGTCAGGAAATTACTGTGGGCTCGAGAACAGTAATTGATGTGATAATGACTGAAGATACCCGGCAATTGGGCGAGGTTGTTGTTACTGCGCTGGGTATTAGGAAGGAAAAAAGGGCATTAACTTATGCCACGCAACAAGTTAGCGCCCAAGATCTGGCGACATCCAGGGAAACCAATATAGTAAATGCTTTGGCTGGAAAAGTTGCAGGAGTCCAGATTAACAACTCTGGAGGGCAGGCGGGCGCCGCGGCCAGGATTGTTATACGTGGAACAACTTCGTTAACAGCAGGAGACAATCAACCATTATTTGTAATTGACGGTATTCCTATTGATAATTCAAGTAACAGGGCAGTTGGCTCGGATGTGGAAGACCCTTTGTTTAATGGATACTGGGGAAATAGGGCTATAGATATAGACCCTAGTATAATTGAAGACATCCAAATTTTGAAAGGTGCCGGTGCAACGGCATTATACGGATCTCGTGGGGCGTTTGGTGCTATTATTATCACCACCAAAAAAGGTAAAATATCAGACAAAAAGTATCCGGATGTATCTTTTTCTTCAAGTGCATCGTTCGACGATCCATACACCGACGGCTATCAGCATACCTACTTGCAAGGGCTTGATGGATTTTATCGAAATGGCTTGCCAGCACAACTCGGCGGATATGCGGAAACAGGTACAGCTACACAAACGTCCGGTAGTTGGGGGCCTAATAAAAATGCGGTAAGCCAGAAAGTTATCAACGATATTGGTATGCCCGCAGTAATTGACCCAAGAAAGCAATTTTATCGGACTGGAAAGTCCTGGAACAATTCAATCTCAATAAGTGGCGGCCAAAATAAGTCTACCTATTTGCTTTCATATTCAAATCTCGATCAGGATGGAATTGCGATAAACAACCGTTTTGCAAGGAACAGCGTCCTGGCCAATTTTACAACGCAGTTAAGCCAAAAGGTAAGTTCTTCGACTTCTGTAAACTACATTGCGTCGAAAAATAATCGTCTTTCTGAAGGTAATGGTGCTCGCTCTTACCTCTATGCTTTGAACTTTCAGCCAATAAGTTTTGATGCGAAAGCAGCCTATGCAAAGTATGGAAATGTAGCCTGGACCGCTTCAAACAACTTCACAACGGGATTTAATAATCCGTACTGGTTGGTAAATAATAACAGTTTACCAAGCTTAGTAAACAGAGTTATTGCTTCCAATGAAACAAATATCCAGGTATTGCCCTGGTTGAAAATCACTAATAGAATTGGGATTGATACTTATACCGATGAGCAGAAAGAACGCGTAAATATTCAAACTATAAGCGTGCCGCAGGGGCGGATGTTTGAGTCGGTAACCAAGCGCACGCAAATTAATAATGACCTCATTTTATCAGGAAATAAAGATTTTGGAGACTGGAATTTAACGGCTTTATTGGGTGGTAACATTAATGATAGAAAATATCTTGCCAGAACCATCAGAGGAGAAGATTTAAGTGTCCCTGGATTTTACGATATAAGAGGTGCTCTCTCCACTACTCCATATCAATACGATACGCGGAGGAGAATTGTAGGTATGTATGGTAGCGCTAGTTTAGATTATAAAAACTATCTATTCTTTAATGCTACGGCACGTAACGACTGGTCGTCTACGTTGCCGAAAAGTAAGAATTCGTTCTTTTATCCTTCGCTTTCTGTTGGCTTTGTTTTTACCGATCTGTTAGATATTGCGGATAATAAATATCTCTCCTACGGTAAACTTCGCCTTTCATATGCGCAAGCGGGCAACGATGCTACAGAATATTTAACCACTCCTACATTTATTCAATCAAACCCAAGTGATGGGCAAAGGGGAAATCTAAATTTCCCGTTTAGGGGAGTTAATGGATTCCAGGCAAGCACTCTGGCTTCCAATGACGAAATTAAAAACGAGTTGGTTACAGAAACCGAGATTGGTGCAGACTTGAGGTTCTTCCGTAACCGTTTAAATATTGACGTTTCTCTTTATAACAAAAAGAGCGAAGACCAGATAATTCAACAAGAGATATCATCGGCAAGTGGATTTGTTGAGCGTGTTATAAACGCTGGATCTTTATCCAATAAGGGGATTGAATTAATAGTTTCTGGTAGCCCGGTTAAGACGAAAGATTTTGACTGGAATATGCAGCTAAATTATGGAAAGAATACTTTCAAACTCAAATCATTAGCCGAAGGTGTAGACAATATTTTTCTTGCGGGGTTTGAAAACCCTCAAATCAGGATTGATAGAAAGTACGGCTATGGCGTTATCTGGGGACTTGGTTTTAAACGGAATGACGCTGGGCAGTTATTGGTTGATGATGACGGTTATCCTGTAATTGCCGATGACTTGGGCCCTATCGGAAATGCAACTCCAAAATGGACAGGCGGTTTAAGAAACACATTTAGCTACAAAGGACTTTCTTTATCAGCATTAATTGATGTAAGAAAGGGTGGTGATATTCTGAACATGGACTTGTTCTACTCCACCTTCTATGGCACGGCTAAAGTGACCGAACTAAGAGGTACCGAAATCATTTACGATGGAGTTAAAGAGGACGGAACAAAAAATACAACCCCAGTATTACGCGATCAAAATTACTGGAGAAATTTCTATTCATCCTATGATGAGAACTTCATAGAAGATGGAAGTTTTGTGAAACTCCGTGAGATAACCCTCAGCTACATGTTGCCAAAATCATTGCTAAAGAAAACACCTTTTCAAAGTTTGATATTCTCTGCAACGGGACGAAATCTTTGGATTGATTCAGACTTTAGTTACAAGGATCCCGAAGGAAACTTATTGGGTAACACCAATGCCCAAGGCTTCTATCACGCAGTAACTCCAGGTACAAGAGGTATCACTTTTGGACTAAATGCTAAATTCTAATTTGAATGATGTTATGAAAAAACTATATATAATACTTTGGGTGACACTCTTACCGCTTTTAGGCTCGTTTTCCGGGTGTAAGAAGTATCTGGATATCAATAAAGACCCCAATTCTCCAGCTGAAGTAAATGAACAACTATTGCTTCCCGGTATCCTGGCTACATTTTCATTTGAAGTTGCCGGCGGATCCCCTACCAGGGTAGCAAGCTTTTGGACTAAGCATTTGGGATATGCGGTCGCCGGGCCTCATGAGGGCAATTATCGTTTTACAGGTAATGATGCCGATAATTTTTGGCGCTATTCTTCATACACAGATATAATAAAAAATAGCCGGAACCTTATCAACGTAGCTAATACAAAGGGAAAACCTGGCTATAGTGCAATTGCTAAAATAATTCTGGCCTGGAATATGTCTTACATAACTGATGCCTTTGGTGATGCTCCTTTTTCGCAAGCATCGCTAGGTGAGAGTGACGTATTCAAGCCTATCTATGACAGGCAGGAGGATATCTATAAAGGAATTCAGATTTTGCTTGATGAGGCTATTGCCGAAGCCGGGCAGAATACAGGCGTACCTGGTGCGGATGATTTGATTTATAACGGGAACATGTCTAAATGGCAAAAGCTGGCTAGAACCTTAAAAGCCCGGTTCTATCTCCGCCTATCGAATGCCCCGGGCTATAACGCAGCAACCCAGGCTAATTTGGCAATTCAGGCGCTTGATGCGGGCGCTATTACAGTGGCCGATATGCCGATAATGGCCTATTCTGACGAGCCTAATGCTGAAAATCCCTGGTTTCAATATGCTATTGATGGTAAATGGAGCACCGCGCCTAAGCCTTCAATATATTATGTCAATTTTTTACAATCTAAAGCCGATCCCAGATTGGCAGTTCAGGTAACAACTGCCGCCGCCGGGCCAAATGCAGGGCAATATGTTGGTGTTACTAATGACGCAGCTCCTACTCCATTAAATAATTATTCTTCAATCGGCCCTTTTTATAGTGCTGCAGACGCGCCTCAATACCTGGTTAAATATGCCGAAGTGCCATTTATTAGGGCCGAAGCGGAATTTTTGAGGGCTAACAGAGTAGTTACTCCGGCAGTTATTGCCGCTTATAATCAAGGAATTACCGCCTCAATGAATTTGTATGGAATTGCCGGAGCTCCGGTGACAACGTATTTGGCAAGCAACGTATTAAGCTTGGTTCCTAATACAGCTTATGATCAAATCATGACTCAGAAATACATAGCGAATTACCTGCAATTTGAAGCCTACAACGACTTCAGGAGGACAGGCTTTCCTAATCTGCCTTTAAACAGAGAAACTTATCCGAATGAACCGCTGGAAGTTGAGCCTGAAATCGACATAATTCCAGTGAGGTTTCCATATCCTTCTTCAGAAAGGTCTTACAATGCGGAAAATATTCCGAACGACGTTCCTGCAGCTTTCCGCGAGGCGATGAAAGTGCCTGTATGGTGGGATAAATGATAAGAAATAAAAAAAGCGGGCTACTGTCCCGCTTTTTTTACTGTTTCTTCTTCTGTCCGTAAGCTTAATTCTATTTCAACCCTTAAATTTTTCATGGCCTCAAATGGATCCTTGCTGGTTACAAGAGGCATCTTTCCGCCCATCCCCATACAAGAAATCCTATCTTCAATTATACCGCTGGCAAGTAGTTTTTTCTTTACCGCCAATGCCCTGTTAAAAGACAGCCTTTGAAGGTAGCGGGAGTCTGCAAACGGATTGTTATTGGTATGGCCTATAATCCGGGCATCATAATTCGGATACTCTTTCAGAAAGTTAATGAGACGCGTAATTTCCGGCTCTGCGCTAAACAATATAATGTCTTTATCAGGTGCGAAGTGAATATTAAACAGAATGAGTTTTTTTCCGTCATCAACTGGCTCCAAATAGAAATTAACGCTATCTGCAGACTTATTCAATATAACATCTGCAGATTTAAAAATGAAGTCTTTATGTTTTGCAGTAAGGTTTAGTGAGCGCCCTGTTGGAACTTTTATAGTGTAGGCTCCGTTTGCATTTGCAGTTGCCTGCGAAATTAATGTTCCTGTAGAATCATCTTCACATATCAGCTGCGCTGCCAAAGGCATTTTATTAACGTTGTTAAAAATACGGCCTTTAATTATTGCCGTGAGGGGAAATCCCAATACCAGTTTGCTGTTAAAAGTAAAGCCGCTTCCGGTTTTATAAATGTTGTCAATAATCAAAACCAGAGTATCGCCTTTATTAACTTCTATGGTTTTCGAAAAACTTTTTCCAGGCCCCGCAACAGCGAACATATTTTGAAATCCATCCTTTAATCCGGTTTTACCAGCAACACTGTGGTCGTTTCTTGATATATTAGATCGCAGAGGCAAGGCAATATTTCGTGCAATGTCTGAGCCAAGTTTTTTGTTATACCGGTAAACCATCCAGTCATAGTCATCGGCGGGGTCTTTGGGTGAGATCTCAAATGAAAATGTGCCGCTATAGGGCATGGAAATGAGTAGCCAGGTGCTGTTTTTTTCTTCCTTAAATATAGTCGACTGCCTTTTGCCATTTTTTGGAAACTCTTGCTTTTTTCCAAAACCAGCCGTTGAGCTGCTAAAAATGTAGGTTTTGTTTACAAGTACGGTTTTGGCATTTTCGAGATCGGCAAAGTCGTTCTTAATAGCTTGCCCGAAGCTGTGCATGTAAGAAATAAAAATGAAAAAGCTTACCAGGATAGGTTTGAGGCGCATTTAGATAGATAAGTTTTAAGATTGTAAAAGGTTTGATTAGTGCGTTTTTATTTCTACGTTTTCGTTTTTGACTATTAAAGTTACACTTTTTCCTAAAATAACAGAATGATTATCAGAAACATGCCCCGCAGGGAAGTTAAAGCAGATTGGAAAATGATAATCTTTAACAACGTTTAAAATGATCTCTTCAATACTCTGGCCGAATGGGATGTCATTGTCTTTTAAACTGGTAAAGCCGCCAACAAGTAAGCCCTTAAGCCCGCTCAGTTTACCGGATAATTTTAATCCCCACATCATCCTGTCAATAGAGTATAAATATTCTCCAACATCTTCAATAAAGAGAATTTTACCATCATAGTTAATGTCAGATGGAGATCCTTTTAAGATAGATAGCAGCGTTAAATTTCCGCCAACCACCTCGGCTCTAGCTTCTCCGTTCCGGTTAAATTGGCTATATGGAATTTGGTACTCTAGTTTTTCTCCAAAAAGAGCTTTGCGTAATGATTCGAGCGAAGGTTTCGTAGCGTCGGGTACATTCAAAGGCATTTGGCCGTGGATAGTTTGTACCTTTAAATTTGCATGGATGTGGCTGTGAAGTATAGTAATATCACTAAATCCAACCACCCATTTTGGATTTCGTTGAAATTTCGAAAAATCTAGCTGGCTGATAATTCTTATCGTGCCATAACCGCCCCGGGCTGCTATTATCGCCTTCACAGATTCATCATCCAGAAATTTCTGTAAGTCCTTACGGCGTAATTCGTCGTCACCTGCAAATTGGTGGTACGATGCCGTTACGGTTTCTCCTAAAACTACTTCAAGCCCCCAGGCTTCGAGCATAGCAATAGCCGATTGAATATCATCCGGAATTTTCTTTGCAGGGCAGGTAATTGCAATTTTGTCGCCTTTTTTTAGGTAGGGCGGAGAGAGCGTTGTGTTTTGCATAATTAACAAACAAATATGCAAATTATATAAGCAGCCACAGGCCTATACATTTGCAAATTACAAAATTTAGAGGGGTCTAAATGTTATCTTTGCCTGATTCTAATTGAAAAATTAATGTCAGAACTAGATAAGTTTAAAAGATTTACCATAACCTCTGCATTGCCTTACGCAAACGGCCCATTGCATATAGGGCATTTGGCTGGTGCATATTTGCCGGCAGATACCTTTGTAAGGCATCTGCGCCTTAAAAAGAAAGACGTTGTTTACATCTGTGGCTCAGACGAACATGGGGCTGCAATTACGATAAAGGCAAAAAAGGAAGGCACTACGCCTCAGGCTATTATCGATAAATACCATAGTCAGATTAAAAAGAGTTTTGAGGATTTTGGTATTGCTTTCAATATTTACCACCGCACCTCATCTCCAATACATCATGCCCTTTCAAAGGAGTTTTTTCTGAACTTATATGAGAAAGGCGAGTTTGTTGAGAAGGAATCTGAGCAATATTATGATGAAGAGTTCGACCAGTTTTTGGCAGACCGCTATATTGTTGGAACCTGCCCTAACTGCAAAAGCGATGGGGCTTATGGTGACCAATGCGAGAAATGTGGTACATCACTTAATCCAACTGACCTAATTAACCCGAAATCAACCTTAAGTGGAAAGGAGCCGGTGTTGAAGTTAACCAAACACTGGTATCTTCCATTGGATAAATATCAGCCCTGGTTAGAAGAGTGGTTATTGGAAGGTAAAAAGAATAAATGGAAAACCAATGTATACGGGCAATGCAGCTCCTGGCTTAAGTCGGGATTACAGCCGCGTTCTATGACCCGCGACTTAGATTGGGGAATTGATGTACCTCTGGAAGAAGCTAAGGGAAAGAAGCTATACGTTTGGATGGATGCTCCAATTGGATATATCTCTGCAACCAAACAATGGGCTGAGGACAATGGAAAGGATTGGGAGCTTTACTGGAAGAATCAGGCTAATGAAGAAGACAACTCTTGCTTGCTTCACTTTATCGGCAAGGACAATATTGTTTTCCACTGCATTACCTTTCCTTCTATTTTGCATGCACATGGTGAGTACATTTTGCCATACAACGTTCCTGCAAATGAGTTTTTGAATTTGGAAGGCGATAAGCTTTCAACATCCAGAAATCATGCGGTTTGGCTGCATGAATATCTTGAGGAGTTCCCTGGAAAACAGGATGAATTACGCTATGTGTTGACCTCTATTTTGCCCGAAACGTCTGACAGTGAATTTACCTGGAAGGACTATCAGGCAAGGATTAACAACGAGCTGGTTGCCATTCTTGGAAACTTTGTAAACCGGGTAATGATACTGATGCATAAGTATTATGGTGGGCAAATTGAAAGTGGGCTTTTAACTGATAATGAGTTAAAGTCGCAAATTTCTCAAACGTATAACGACGTTGAAGAGAGCCTTGAAAACTTTAAATTCCGTCAGGCACTAGCTTCGGTAATCGACTTAGCGCGTACCGGAAATAAATATCTTACAGAAAAAGAGCCCTGGAAAACGTTTAAAACGGATGCTGCCGCAACAAGGGAGGTATTGGAAAATTGCCTTCATATAATTGCCCAGCTTGGCACCTTGATGCAGCCTTTTTTACCGGGAGCTGCCGCTAAGGTTTTCGGTATGCTAAACCTGCAAAAAGATGTTGTTTTTTATCAGGATCAAATAGCATTCGCACCTGGCCATCAGTTAAACGAAGCTGTTCTTTTGTTTGAGAAAGTGGAGGATGCTGTTATTGAGAAGCAAATTGAAAAACTGAAAAATAAAGCTGAAGCCGCTGTTGCCGCCGAACAAAAGGTTGAGCTTGAGCCCGCTAAAGAAAACATAACCTACGAGCATTTTTCTGGCTTGGATATCCGTATTGGAACAATATTGGAAGCGGATAAGGTGGCGAAAACCAAAAAGCTTTTAAAACTCAAAATTGACACTGGTATTGACCAGCGTACGGTTGTATCTGGCATAGCCGAGTTTTTTGAGCCCGAAAAGATAATAGGGCAGCAAGTAAGTATTCTTGTCAACCTGGAGCCTAGAGAAATTAAGGGAATTCTGTCTCAGGGCATGATTTTAATGGCTGAAAATGGAGACGGAAAATTAAGTTTTGTTTCGCCGGCTACAGGTACCGGAAATGGTTCGGTAGTGCGGTAAGTTTTTATAAATGAGTTGTTTGTGTAAATGTGCAAATTGCTTGTTGAATTTGTTCATTTTTTTGCACATTTGCATTCTTAAATCACCATTTAAGGGGCCTCGTAGTTCAATGGATAGAATAGAAGTTTCCTAAACTTTAGATACAGGTTCGATTCCTGTCGAGGCTACATAAAGCCAACAAAAAGAGAGCTGATACTCTCTTTTTGTGTTTCTATCCACTCTGGTTTCCAATAGAGTAGCTTTAATTCTATCTATATTGCTAATTTGATTGTACTCAATATCAGATTCTCACAGGCCTTGCAAAATCACAATTTATCTACTAACTTTGAAATACAAAGTACTTTATGTCTTACTACGTTCAGATCGAATTAAGACTATCAGAAACATATCACTCTATTAATATCGGCTACAACATTTTAAAACATAATCTCATGAAAGACGAAATTCTCACCCATCAGAACGACTTCAGGCAACTTGAAAAGATGTACCGGACTAACAAGGTGTCTTTTAAGCGAGAATTTACTAGCCTATATCCGGATTTGAAAGGCAACACACTCGCTGATTTTTGGAATGAAAGATTAAATTATGAGAGTGATGAAATTAATTGGGGCACCCGCAGGGAACTGTTATTTGTGATAATTGCTTCGCTGGTGGCCGGACTTATTGCAAAGATGCCGGCAATTTTCTCTATTGATGAAGAGTTTTTTTATTCCAGAAATGTCGGTTTTATCGTTTTTCCACTATTAACGGCTTACTTTTCTTGGAAGAACAAATTATCCACCAGTAAAATTGCTATTATTATTGGCGCGACCCTTATGGGTTTAGTTTTTATTAACATTCTTCCTGATGCTAAGAAAAGCGATACTCTAATTTTATCGTGCATTCATTTACTTTTATTTCTTTGGGCGGTATTGGGTTTTGCTTTTGTGGGTGAGAAGAAAAATAACCAGGAGAGGCGACTTGGCTTTTTAAAGTATAACGGCGATTTGGTCGTTGTGACAACCCTTATCTTGATAGCAGGTGGAATTATGACCGCTGTAACGATTGGGCTTTTCTCACTGATCGGTTTTAATATTGAAAAGTTTTATTTTGAAAATATTGGAATATTCGGGCTTGCAGCTGCACCCATTGTTGGCACTTACCTTACCCAAACCAATCCGCAATTAGTAGGTAAAGTTTCACCGGTAATTGCTAAACTATTCAGTCCGTTGGTATTAGCAATGCTGGTAATTTATCTTATCGCAATGATTTATTCGGGTAAAGACCCCTATAACGACCGGGAATTTTTACTGATTTTTAATGCTTTGTTGCTTGGCGTGATGGCTATCATTTTATTTTCAGTTTCGGAAACGTCCAACGGAATGAAGAGCCAGGCTGAAATTTGGGTACTGGTTCTCTTATCTGCTGTAACTGTAATTGTTAATAGCATTGCCCTTTCTGCCATTTTGTTTCGAATCTCAGAATGGGGAATTACTCCCAATAGAGCTGCAGTTTTGGGAGGTAATGTTTTAATTTTAATTAATTTATTATTAGTAACGGTGCAGCTCTTTAGAACAGTATCAGGAAAGACAAGCTTAACCAGTGTTGGAAAATCCATTTCTTTTTATCTGCCCGTTTATGCTATCTGGGCAATCATCGTGGCCTTCTTGTTTCCGTTGATATTCGGGTTCAAATAGGAAAGCAGAACAAGGAATAAACTGTGAGAATTATTGAAGGCCACTAAAGTGTGGCTTTTTTATCCAGGTAACGTTTGCCAGCTGTTATTCCTGTTCATCGATACAATTAGCCAAACTATCTATACATCCGCGTATTTCATCTTATCTTCATTTGGCCCTTCTACCTTCAATTAAACCAACGAGAGGCCCGCTTATCGGCACTTTTTTACTATATGTCGATACACCTTGAAAATATCAGGGAGCTATTACAACCTTCGTTCAGGCTTTTCATTTTTAAGCTGTTAATAAATAGATACTTAATAAATATTAAAATATGGAACGCAAAAGTTTTCTTAAGAGTTTAATGATAGGAGCGGTTTCAACTCCAGTTCTAATTGAAGCATGTAAAAAAAGCAGCGCCGAAACAACTCAAACAGGGTCAAGCTCAGAAACGGTTACGAATACAGGAAACAGCAATACAAGTTGTACGGTTGCCCCCTCAGAAACGGAAGGCCCGTTCCCTACAAAAGCACCAGCATCCTATGTGCGGAACGATATTCGAGATGGCCGCACAGGCCATACGATGACGGCAAAAATCACCATTGGTAATATCAATAACAACTGCGCCGGGCTTGCGGGGGCAATTGTGGATATATGGCATTGCGATGCAGAAGGCAGTTATTCTGAGTATGGAGGCAGCGGAATGCAATCTATAAACTATCAATCCGTACACTTTTTAAGGGGCCGCCAGGTTGCGGATGCAAATGGCCTGGTAACATTTACTTCCATTTTTCCGGGCTGGTATAGTGGCCGTGCTACCCATATCCATGTGCATATTTACAGTGCTAGTGGCACTTCCCTTAAAGTAACGCAAATCGCTTTTCCCGAAGGCACAGGCTCTGCGGTGGCCAATGTAAATGGCTATGCTAAAGGGATGACGGGTTATACTTATAATGCCAACGATAATATATTTAGTGATGGCACTACCCTGGAAATGGCTACCGTTACCGGAAGTACCACTGCAGGTTTTGTACTTTCCATTAAGCTGAACGTCGCGGCTTAGATAACATTTCTATTTAAAGGCGTTTCGTTATCTAACGCCTTTTTAATCTTTATACGATGCCTAAAGGGACTATTATCTTATGTTACCGGAAAGTTATTGATGCCAATTCCATTAAGGCTTGGGAAAAGATGGTATTGGAGGATACCTTTCTGGAATTTAAAATGCAGGCGCAATTCTATAATCAGGAAAAAAAGTACAATACTTTTTCAGAAATTCTGAGAAACGATCCGAAAGCCGAAAAGCTCCATTTTTTGGTTAGTGCCGCTGTTACGGGTTACTTGCAACAATTAAACGAAACAATTCCCGATGTGCTTAATAATTTAGGGAAGCATTTCCTGAAATTTGAGAATTTCAGGTTTGAAATAATCAATTCAGATATTCGTGATATAACAAAGCATCAGGTTGCTATAAACTTCTTTTCAAAACCTTTAACATGGCACGATACTATTGATAACTATTTATTAGTATCAGATAAGTCTCAAACCGAGAAAGACATCTTAACCAGCCTGTTTCAGCTGCAGCCTTATTTGTCAATCTATTCATTGTCATACGAATGAACACCACTCCAGGAAAAATATACTTGGCAGATCAGCGCGGTTTATCCGAAAACCAGATGGCAAGGCGTTACTTTACGTTCAATTTCGAATCCTTTCAAAATGAACATAAAGGCCCTTTTGCCGGGCTTAATGCATTTAATGATGAGACGTTAGCTGCTGCACAATCTCTGCAGCATACTGTAGGGTATGATACTCAAATACTCATTATTCCAATCACAGGAAGATTGATCGTTAAGGCCGGAATCATGGAGAGCGAGGTTGATGTAGAAGAAATTGCTATGCTTAACCTTCCGGCGGGTACAGCTTTCGAACTTCTAAACCCTTATTCAGATAACTGGATCAATTTTTTACAAATCTGGATAAAGCCACAGGAAACCGTGACTCAAATATCCTTTAAACGATTCGATTTCAATCTGGAAAGCCATAAAAACAAGTTCGGTAAGATAATAGGGCCAACCGAAAACTCTTTTGCCCTGAGTATTGGTTTATTTGACGGAAGGCAAGAAGATTTATACTCAACAAGCAGCCCAACATCGGCATTTTTTGCATTTGTACTAAGCGGTGCCTTTGAAATGCAGGGAAGGCTACTTCATGAAAGGGATGGGCTGGCATTGTGGAATACCAGCGAGATAGATGTCGAAGCCCTTAGCAATCATGCAATCATTCTAACCCTGGAATTTTCTGCTTAGTTTCAAGCTTACCTTCTGCAAATCTCTTTGTAAGGGCAATAACCACAATTTTCAACTTTCGCAGTGTGCGTAAAAGGAATATCCGGATTGAAAAGTTCTTCTAGTAAACTCTTTAAATGTACCTGGAAGCCACCTTTCAGCTCTTCGAGATGTTCTGCCTGTAAAAGGGTTTTGCCGCTTCTCCCGCCGCTAAAGAAGAGGGTGCCATCTGCCTTCATTTTGCGCACAATGTATAGATTGGGTTCTACCCTTTGAACTTGCTTTACCTGCTCATAGATGTAGGTATAGAACAAGGTTTGGATCATGGCTTTATTCTGCCGCTTGCCATCGCGTTCAAATAAATCGTCTAAATAACTAAAACGTACTTCATCTCCTCCTCCTGTTTTATAATCCACAATGCGAGTTATTCCATCTTTTTCATCCACGCGGTCTATAATGCCGTATAGTGAAACCTGGTGTGGCTTGCCTTTAATGTCGATTGGGAAACGCCATTTATAATCCTTCTTATTCTCAAGCTCGATAATTTTAAAAGGGGCAATGGTTTCATCGTGATTTAAAATAGCATCAGCATATTCTTCTACAATCCTCAAAATAATTTGCTGCATACTATTCGGCTTCCGTAGGTGCTCTTTATTGTTAAACAGTACCATAGACAGGGCCTGGCGGCAAAGCAGTGGAATATCTTTCCGCTTTTGTTTGATCGCTTCGGCTGTAATTAAGGTGTCTCTTGCATGTTCCATGTAGAACCACTCCATAACCTGATGAAGGACAGAGCCCACTTGGTTAGCCTCCAGATTCTCAGAGATTTCTTTGGGTTCCTGGATTTTTGCCACATACCTTAAAAAGAACTGAAGAGAGCAATTTAAGTAAGTAGTTAATGCTGTCGCTGATATTTTTTCATCGTTCCAATTGCCTTTGCCCTGAAGGAAGCGTTGTAAAGCAGTCCACACTTTTCCCTTCTTTTCGATGGCTAAATTAGTTATAGGCTCAATTTTAACGGGTTGATGCTGATTATGATACTTGAACCGGAAGTTGCTTTCGAACTCCAACTGCTTTAAAAAACGGCTGGGTTCTCCGCTATTACTTTCGTCTACAAGGTTGTTGTATACCATGCTAATATTCTCTGCACGTTGTAGCAGCCTGTAAAACAGGTAGGCAGAAATAGCATCCTGATTTTCAAGTACTGGTAGTCCATAAACCCTGCGGATGCTATCGGGAATAAAACTTGGCGAATTGCTTAAAACAGGAAGAGTACCTTCATTTACTCCTAATATGATCACTGTTTCAAAATCCAGGCATCGGCTTTCCAGTAGGCCCATCACCTGGATGCCGCGTAGAGGCTCTCCTTCTAATGGCACCGACATTCCCTGCAATGCCTTTCTAATAAGAGAAAGCACAAACGGCAGAGGAAGATTTTCTGTGTAAGATGAAAGTCCGTCGTACAGTAAATTGAGGCTTTTGCATACGGCCATAATCAAACTTGCCTCTACCTGCTGCAGTAAGCCCGACTTTTGGCGTTGCTCTAAAATTGCGGTTAATAGCACATACAACGCGTCTATGCTCTGTAAGCCTTCGTGTTTTACAGTGAAAAAGTTTGGGGCTAGAGAAGATGAAAAGTGCAACTCCGTTAAGGGTACCTCTGCCCACTGATTATCCAGCATTCTCTTTTCAAGGATGTCCCGTTCTTTTTCTTTCACTCCCGTAAGTGGATGCGATAAAAAAGCCCTGACATCACGGTAGTAAATACTGTCTTTTTTCTCTTTGTGAACCTGCTCCTGAATGGTTAGCCAGAGGTCTATCATCCCGAACACGGTTGATTGTGCCAAGGGATATCCCATAGTAACATTCACTTTCCCAGCCTCAGGAGGAATAGTTTGTAAAACTGGTATAAGCAAGCTTTCGTCGGCAATTATAATAGCTGTCTTGCCTGGATCATCCCCCGCGGGAATCTCTTGCGTTAAAAACTTACTTATAGCTTTAGCCTGCGAAGCATGCCCCTGGGCCTGTATGACGTTAATTTGCTTCCGCTGGTGTGCAATAAAAGAAGGAGCCTCTCCCAAGGCATTTACAAGATCATTTCGGTTTAAATTCCTTCTTATAAAGAGCCCAGCCTCCTGTAAGTCATGGTCTACATAGTAGGTATCTGTATCGAAATAGAAAATGGCTTTGCCCTCATCCTGCCATTTTTTAAAGAGCTTCGTTTCAGCTTTGTTCAACGCGTTAAAACCTACAAAAGCAATTTGCTTGTAGTTACTTAAAAATTCATGCTTATCAGTTTCGGCAAGGCTGCGGTAAAGTTGTGCATTGGTGGTTAACCCTTCGTTGTTTAATTGCTCATAAAACGCTTTGTACAACTTAGGCATCCTTTTCCATAAATCGATAAATTTCTGCTGATAACTCTGTTGCCTTTCTTGTGAAAACGAAGCTAGGAATTGCTCTAAGAATTGCAACTGCTCTGAGTTAAAATGGGGAAATTGGTGTTGGATTACTGCAATGTCCTCAAGTTCGCAAAACAGTTCTTCGGCGTTCGCGAGGTCATAGTCTATCTGGCTGAAATCGCTTAAAATGATTTCAGCCAGCGGATAAAATTTGTCTACGCTAATGGGTGCTTTACCTTCTGCCTTTAACAAAAGGTTGAATTGCTTATGCAGAATAAAAAACTGTCGGATAGGGTCGGCAATTACTAAGTTGGTTGATTTTGCAAAAAACTCGCCAACGGTGAAAAATGCAGGGCTCCACGATGCCTTACCAATTAACTCGCCCAGCTGCTTCTTTAAAAACAACACAGGCCGCTTATTATTGAAAACAATAGCCACATCTTTCAAATCCTCCCCGAAACGGGAAAGAAGGTTTTCTGCGGTTTCTTGTAAAAATGATTTCATTTGATTGTTTCAATTTCCTAGCCTTTTAAGATTAATGTTAGTCTTGTGAGGTTTCAAAAACCTCACAGGATTAAATCCTAAACTGCCTTTAATTCTTTTAAATACCCGTAATACAGATATGCAGAAATATTGCTGTAGCCCATTTCTGTAAGTAAGTACCTGTATTCCTCAACCTGTTTATAGTGAGATGGCTTTGGTTCCCCAGTAAATTTAAAATCAATTATAACCACCTCGTTCTCCCCTATCAATACCTTGTCAGGGCGATAGCTATCGCCGGTGTTGCTAATAATTGTTTGCTCACTGAGGCTTTGATAGGGCTTTGCGAGCAAGCTTTTAAGATCGGGTTGTAAGAGAACACTTTCTGCTAATGTTAAAATTTCAACTTCTTCAGCCTGCCTGAACCAGCCCTCTTGTTGCATGTTTTTCAAAGCAACCGGTAGTTGTTCAGTGTTATTTGCCCTTGAAAGTAATTCGTGTAAAATAATTCCTCTACGCTGTAATGTGTTGCCGCTTAACAGGTCAAGTTGCTCAAATACTTTTTTATCGCTGAGTGTTTCGGCTAAACGGCCGGATAAGGGATATTCAGTAAATGCCCACTCGCCCTCAGAAAATCGGCTATTTTCATCCTCTTGCTTCAGTTTTTTTGGTGAAGAGGCAACCTGTTGGCCTATCAGGAAGCTTTCGCCATCAAACTCTGCCTGAAGTTCTGAGGAGTAAAGTTTAAGCGGTGAGTATATCAAATCGCCCGAAAGCGTAAACTGCTCGTCTTTGCCTGTTACTTGCCCCGGCGCAGAAATGTATAGATGGTTTCGGGTACGGGTGGTTGCCACATAAAGCATATTGAGCGCGTCCATGTAGTTAAACAAGAGCTCTTCAAAGTAAGCTTTGGCAAAAGCGGATTGCCCCAGGCTTTTTTTATAATGAACAGGGGCGCTGCTGAGCATTGCATATGGCGTATTTGCCGTGTCCACCCAGAAAATGCCATTAGTCATTCCATCAAGGTTCCAGCTGCAAAATGGTAGCATTACCACATCAAAAGCCAGCCCTTTAGACTTATGGATGGTCATCACCTGCACGGCATCACTTTGTTCTGATGATGGTAGCGCTTTCCCCTGGCCTTCTTCCTCCCACCAGTTTAAAAATGCAGTTATGCCGCGTTCTCCTTGTTTAGCAAAATTGCTCACCATATCTCTAAAAGCAAGTAGGTATGGAAGGTGAATGCCGGCTTTATTCAGTCCATAGGCCTCTATTAGCTGTTCAATTAGTTCGAAAAGAGGTAATTGTTGCCATAAAAACCAGTTATTACATATGGCTATTGGCAAATAATTTCCTAAACCTGCCACATCGGTGGTGTTTAGCAGCAACCAGGCTTCGGGACTGACTTCCCTGTTTTGTTCTTTATTATAGAGATAAACACAGTTTGCTTTATGCAGGGCATTTTCATCACGCTTAACTGTCATTGCATACAAGGTGTTAATCAATAGCCTAACTGCCGAGTTATTCGCAATTAACAAAGCTTCACCCGAAATAACGGGGATGTTTTGAGCCATTAAATATTCAACCGTTGCACGAGCCTCCGTATTGCTTCTTACCAATATGCAGATATCTCCAGCTTTATATCGGGGAGATTCTCCTAATAGCCATTGGTTTAAAGTCTCGGAAAGTTTAGCTAGTGCATCATTTTTGTATTCTGATGCCCTGGTGCGATTATCGCTAACCTGAAGAAAATTTATTTCAATACTTCCGCCAGCAGGAGTTGACGGCGCTTTGTGCTGGAAGCTCTGCCCATATGCTGCGCAAATTATTTTATCGTAGCCTTCGGCTTTCCACCAATCTTCAAATAATTCATTCCCACCGTCTTCTGCCACCTTGTGGTTGAGGTGATTTTGCAGGGACTGAGGCGAATGTTTAAACAGGAAATTATTGAAATCAATGATGTTTGCTGCACTTCTGTAATTCTCTTTCAAACTATCTTCCAGCACCCTTATTTCACCGATATGCTTTTTTGCGTGGCTATGCAGAATGCGCCAGTCGCCATTGCGCCAGCGGTAAATAGATTGCTTCACATCGCCAACTATCAAATGGTCTACTAGCTTGCCATTGGCTTCGGCAATCGCATTTTTTAATAGAGGCTGAAAATTTTCCCATTGGAATGAGGAGGTATCCTGAAATTCGTCAAAAAGAAAATGCCTGAAACGGCTACCCATTTTCTCCCAAATGAAAGAAGGGTTGTCGCCTTGCTCGGCGGTAATGCCTTTTAATAGGTTCTGCGCATCACTAATTAATAAGGTTGCATTTTCCTCGCGGTACTCCTTCATTAACGACGCCATCTCCTGCATCAAACGCAGGTAATACAAATTGGCGTCCAGTGCTTTTGCCATCTGATAATTCGGAAACTCTTCAAGGTAGAATTGGTAAATCTGGAAGAGCATAGGATTTAACCTATCATACAAAATAGATATATCGCTGGTAAGCCCGCCTTTTTGCCATTCTTCGGGCTCATCAATCAGCTTAGCAATAGCCTGAATTTTTGAATAATCGCCATCTGCTATTTTTACCAGATTATTAAGGGGATTTCTTGACTTGCCTTTAAGCTGGCCTGGCAATATGCCAGAATCATGAAATATGGTATGTGCATTACGGGCCAAGTCCGTCATTGAACTTTCAAAATAATCAAGGATAGCCTTAGTCGCTTCCTGCAAACTTTTAAAAAGGATATCAGGTTGATGCGGCTTCAGGGCATTTTCGAAAGGCTGGTAGCGCTCTTTAAAAATCTCGCCAGCCAATCCGAGCAATGTTTCCCGGTAATTCCAGCTCTTATTATCACGTACCCGCTCTAAAGCAAGATTAATAATCCATTGCAGCAACTCAGGTTTCTTTTCAAGCTGCTCATTTAGGCGGATGGCAAGTTCTCGCTTTACCTTTTCGAGGTTCATTTCCAGTTTGTAACCAGAATCCAACCCCAGCTCAAATGCAAAGCTGCGGATTACTTTTTGGACAAATCCATCAATGGTATTAACAGCAAAACGGCTATAGTCATGCAAAATTCGCCGGTAAATTCGGTAAGCCTTTTCCTGAATCAATGTCCCGTTCAGTTCCGGGTGCGATTGAAGGATTATCTGCCTGAAAGCTTCTACACCCTTTTCACCCAAGGCCAGGGCTTTTAATACTTCCAGGATACGGCTTTTCATCTCTTCAGTGGCCTTATTAGTGAAGGTTACTGCCAATATTTCCCTGTACTTGGTTTCAGACGAAAAAAGGAGAGTAAGGTAGTGAGCTGTAAGGCTGAAAGTTTTGCCAGAGCCAGCCGAAGCCTGTAATATTTTGAGCGGTTTTAGTTGCATGTGCAGGTGATCAAGATACGCAAGTACGGATAAAATATTGCCTCAAGGCTGTCAAAAAACATAGAACCGAGTTGCGGATAACTATTCTTCAGCCAACCCCAAACCCGGATTGTTGTTTAAAATCCATTTGCCATCATTGAATGCAGGCGCCCTAAACGGATTGTTAGAAGTTAAAAATGGCCCATCCAGGTCAGCCCAATCGCAAAGCGGGGCTAAGGAGATACCAGCTAAAGTAGCAACGCTGGTTTCGCTCATGCATCCAATTAAAACCTTCATATTTAGTTCCCTCGCTCTCTTTATCATTAAATGCGCTTCATGCAATCCAGCACTTTTCATCAACTTGACATTGATACCATGATATGCGCCCTTTATATATTCAATATCTGCAAGGCGCTGAACGGCTTCATCTGCTAAAATTGGGATCGGGCTTCTTTCTGTAATCCAGGCATTGCCATCTATGTTTTCCTTAGGCATAGGCTGTTCAATAATTTCTACTCCCTGTTCCTGTAGCCAGTAAACGAGCTCCAATGCTTGTTCTTTGTTTTGCCACCCTTGATTTGCATCGGCATAAAGGGGTTTGTTGCTAACGTCTCTGATGCTTTGGATTAGCTGCCTGTCATTTGCCGAGCCAAGCTTTACCTTTAATATTTTGGCAGAAGCTGCATCCGCCACTTTTTTCCTGATAACATCAGGAGTATCGATGCCGATAGTCACCGAAGTAAAAGGCATCTTTTCCTGCTTCGAATTCCAATAGGAATGACAGGGCTTTCCTTCTATTTTTCCTTGTAAATCATGTAGTGCAATGTCAACGGCGGCTTTAATCGCTGGATTTTGGGGGGCGATAGAATTGAGATATACATTCAATTCGTCGTAATTGAAGGGATATTTCAGCCAGCTTAAATCGAGTTTAGAAAGAAAATGCTGGGCTGTTTGAAAGCTTTCGCCCATATAGGGCACCATGGAAGCTTCGCCTGTTCCGGTAATCCCATCGAGAGATAGCTCTGTTAACATCACCGGAGTAAAGGTTCTTGAAAAGCCTGATATCGAAAAAGGATATTTCAGTAGAAGTTCAAAAGGTTTCCAGGATAATTTCATTCGTTGGGAAGCGTATCTGAGCCATAAAGATAGCTCCATATCATAACAGTGTTAATTGTTTTTGTTAACAAAAACATATTCCAGTGGCTTTGTAACTTTGCTGGCAATGAGCAACGCCATATTTCGCCCTTTCGACAGGTATAATTTTAGTGAGAATGTTTGTTACTTAACCGGTAAGCCGGCAAATAGTATGCGAACGGTTTTTCCGCAATGGATATTAAACCAGTTCAAGCTGGAGGACAAGCCCTTTAAAATGCTTGATGAGCGGATCATCACCTATCGGGACATTACAGTGCCGGCCTCAGCAGATGTTGCAGCTACACTTGAAGCTTTGGATGAAGAAATTCAGCAAGCCTTTACGGCGGGTTTTTCGGCAGTTAAGGAAGTGAATCAGGTGAGGCTGTTCCAATGGATCGCGAATCAGGTTTATGGCATAATTCATTGGGAAATTCGTGCAGGCATGCGGCAACAACGTGCCATTGGCGAGGATTTTAATTTTTCCCAATCTATTGCACATAAGTTCAGCAGTCTTCATTTGATGCTACAGTCGTTAATTAGGGACGTGGAGTTTGAAGGCGTTTTGCCATGGACAATAAAAGTTTTTCCAGTAAATAACCCACCTGAAACGTTCAGCTATCGCGATGAAATTAATACTTTGGTGTTTTCTTTAAGGATGAGTGATTTTGGCATTATTGCTTGCCTGCAAGATAATGGCGAGAGCTTAAATTACCATAAGGACATTCTGCACAAAGTTGGCGATAGCCAGTTGCATCCAATCCAGTTTGAAGAACTTTGTGCTAAATTTTATTATTCTGCATACCTTTTTAACCGTTTGCCAGAGTATACCGTGCTGCCCACACCAGAAACCATTTTTATTGAAGCTATGCCATTACGCATAAGCAGCCGGGCTGTGTATGATATTTGGCAGCCTAAAACTTATGGCCAGGTTCTGGAAAACTTCTGGAAGCCCTGGGGCTTTTTGCTCCTGGAAATTATTAAAAACCCGGAAAATCCGATGAGTTTCTTACTGGACGATAATGGCGAATTTGCACAAGCTGATACAATCAACTTGCCGGTTAATGGCTTATCAGTTGAGTGAAAAAATGGCTAACCACCCAAGGGTTAAAAATAATGGTGATAATTATTCCGGCTAGTGCTCCAAAGAAATGTGCATCGTGGTTAATTTCGCTGGCATGCTTAGATGCATAGGCGCTATAAATCAGATATAGAAAGCCGAAAATCACGGCATTAATTGGAATAGGGATTAAGAACAGATAAAAGCTGGAATTCGGGAAGAACAAAATATAGCTGAACACCAGCGCCGAGATTGCTCCCGATGCCCCTAAACTATGGTAGCCGAAATGTTCTTTATGTTTCAGTATGCTGCTGAGATCGCTTAACGCAAGGCTTGCAAGGTATAAAATACTGAATTGCAGCGAGCCAATCTGCCTTTCTAGTGCAAATGCGATGAAAAAGAAAGAGAACATATTCATAAAAAGGTGCCCCCAATCTTTATGAATTAACCCGCTGGTAAAAATTGAATACACCCTTTGCCCTCTGCTTACACTGTAAGGGTGCAGCATAAACTTTCCATAGGTCTCTGGATTAGAGAATGCATACAAACTTGTGGCTATAGTTAAAAGAAATATAATGGCAGAAACCGGAGTGTTGTTAAAAAAATCCATCAGTATTTTTTGTTTAAAAATACAAAAGCTACCCGTTTTGTGCAGGTAGCTTTTCTGTATAAAATGTCTTATTATTAATATAAGCCTTCAGGTCCGAAGCAAATTTTAATTCCCGCAGAGGCTACACTGAACATGTCAGGGCTGTTATTTTCAAAGCCTTTTGATTTAGGATCTTTATATCCGTCAAGTCCTTCACCCAAAGTTACGTTCATTTGATAGTTAAGTGTAAATATAAAGCGCGTATATCCCCACCTGTCAAGAATGTTGATATTGACTCCGGTATTTAAAGGAATGACAAGATTGGTACTTTTGTTCGTTCCTGGAAAAACATAATTAGTGCCATCAGGCTTAACACGAATAATATCTTTCATTTTATTTTGGATGATTCCCAGCCCCGTGCCAATATATACACCTCGGATGGCATATAAGAAGTTACTGCTTTCAAAATCTACCAATTGTCCCAGTTGTACTTTTCCGTGAGCAACGAAAGATGTATATCCATTTTTAAAAAATCGATAATGAGGATCGGCAATGCTATCTCCGCCACTTAAAGTTCCGCTTTGAATTTCTAAACCTAAGGATGCAAATGGCGTTAAGTTATAGTCAATTGCACCAATTATAGTTTGATTAATCCTAAGTTTGGCCAGATCGGTAAAGGCTGTATTTACACCAAGCCCTACACCTCCGCTTAGACGATAATAATTATATTGCGAAAAACTATTTAATGCAAAGAAACAACCTATGATAATGAGTAAAAACTTTCTCAATGCTGTGGGATTTAAAATTTGGGGTAAAATAAACCAAAAAAGATAAAATTTCAAATAATTAATTGTTAATTCATTACGGAACACCTTATTTAAATGGAAAGTTTAAAAAATTATCAGTTTACATTTCTTAACCGCTTCTTAAAATATGTAACAGTGGATACACAATCCGACCCTCACTCGGAGACGCAGCCATCAACTGAAAAGCAAAAAGATTTGGGTAGGATTTTAGTTGAAGAGCTGAAGCAAATTGGTATTAATGACGCTGAGCTAGATGAGTTTGGGTATGTGTACGCAACCATTCCAGCTAATTCTGAAAAACAGGTGCCGGTGATCTGTTTCTGTTCACACATGGATACTTCGCCAGATTGCAGTGGGCAAGGTGTAAAGCCCATAGTGCATAAAAATTATCAGGGCCAGGATTTGATCTTGCCTGATGCTCCTGACCAAGTTATTAGAAAGTCGGCGCACCCAAAGCTTGGCAGCCAAATCGGCAACGATATTATCACAGCTAGCGGAACTACTCTTTTAGGTGCAGATAACAAAGCGGGACTTGCAGAAATTATGGATGCGGCGAATTTTTTCATAAATAATCCTGAGGTTAAGCACGGAACCATTCGATTATTATTTACGCCCGATGAAGAAGTTGGAAGAGGAGTTGACAAAGTAAATATGCAAAAGCTTGGAGCGGATTTTGGTTATACCGTTGATGGCGAAGCTAGGGGAACGATTGAAAATGAGACCTTTTCAGCCGATTCCGCCAAGATCAGAATTAGTGGAGTAAGTGCACACCCGGGCTTTGCCAGGGGGCAGATGGAAAGTGCTATCAAGATCGCAGCCGAAATAGTTGCCGCACTTCCCAAAGAGCGGTTGTCGCCGGAGAGCACAGCCGAAAAAGACGGATTTATTCACCCGGTAGCAATCAACGGAACCGTAGAAGAAGCAACAATTGAGTTTATTCTGCGTGATTTTAATGATGAGGAATTAAAAAATCATGAAAGAATACTTGAGGCGATAATTAATGAAATAAGAGAAGGGTATCCAAATTCAGATATTAAGTTGGAAATTAAAAGTCAGTATCGGAACATGAAATCGATATTAGACCAGCATCCGCAGGTTATTCAATATGCGGCAGAGGCTGTAAGCAGGGCTGGCCTCGAACCCAAATTACAAAGCATTCGCGGTGGTACAGATGGCTCCAGACTGTCGTTCATGGGCTTGCCATGTCCTAATATTTTTGCTGGCGAACACGCCTTTCATAGCAAGCATGAGTGGGTATCAGTTCAGGATATGCAAAAAGCAGTCGAAACAATTATACACCTGGCTGTTGTTTGGGAAGAAAACAGCTGATAAGATAAATGCCGGGCATACAAACCCGGCTATTTTCAATTGCGAGAGCTGATAAAGTCGCAGATAAAAAGCGGTTCGTCTAAAATACTTCAGCATTGGGCTCAAAAAAAGATCTGTTGCGTTTTGGATTTTATTTTTGTTGAATGGGCAATACTCAGAAATTGAAAATCCTTACTCCTTTAATCCATGTTCTATTTTGGCTTTTACTATTTTTTCTTCCAGCCATTGTGAGGCTTAGTAGTACTGGTTTTACCTTTTCCAGTGTACTGCAGAATCGTCTGGTTTTAAATAGCCTGGTACTTATTGCCTTCTTCTATTTCAACGCTTATTTCTTATTCCCGGTAATCTATAAAAGAAGGGGCTTGTTGTTATATGCTGGAACTCTGGTACTCGCAGTGTTCCTACTATCAAATGGGGTGTCTTATGCAGAGAAAGAATTCTTCCCTATGAAACGAAAGCGTGAGTCTTTTGAGACAGCAAAAGCAGGAATAGCTGGCACGTTCAGAAACAATGAAAAGGATGAGAAGGATCAGAAGCGGCATTGGCAGGGCAAAAAGGGGTTTGGCTATTTATATTTTTCAATCTTACCTTACATCTTTATAATCGGAATAAGTGTTAGCTATCGCATAGTCCGTGATTCATCCCGTGAGGAAAAAGTAAGGAAGGAGAAAGAAAACGAGAATCTGAAGGCAGAGCTTTCCTTTTTAAGATCACAGGTGAGTCCACACTTTATGTTTAACGTATTGAACACCTTGGTGGCGATGGCACGAAAAAAATCTGACTTGATGGAGCCATCATTGATACAATTATCAAATCTGATGCGGTATATGCTTTATGAGAGCAATGATGAACGCATATCGCTAAGCCGTGAGGTAGAATATCTCAAAAGCTACATCGATCTGCAGTTGTTACGATTCGGGGACAGTTTAAACATAGAGCTAAATATTGGTAAAGGGATTGACGATTATGAGATGGAGCCGATGCTGCTTATTTCCTTTGTGGAAAATGCCTTTAAGCATGGCATTGGAATGGTTGAAGAGCCTTTCATCAAGATTGATTTGTCAGTAGATAAGCAAAAACACTTGCTGCATTTTAAAGTTGAGAATACGGTGGCTCCGGAAGACGGTTCTAAGGATAAAAGTTCCGGGATTGGCTTACAAAATATGCGCCGCCGCCTGGAGCTTTTATATAAAGATAGATACAAGCTCGAAACCTCAAAGTATGATAGTATTTTTGTGTCGAGCCTTAATATTCGCCTGAAATGATACGGTGCCTTATAGTTGACGACGAGAAGTTTGCCATAGAATTGATGGAAGACAATGTCAATCAGGTGCCTTTTCTTGAACTGACTGGATCGTGCAGAAATGCGATGGAGGCGATGAAGGTGCTCAGTGAAAAGCCGGTCGACCTTATTTTTTTAGACGTGCAGATGCCCGGGCTATCTGGCCTGCAATTCTTGAAAAGTTTGACTAATCCTCCCATGGTGATATTAGTAACCGCCTATGAGAAATATGCACTAGATGGCTTCAATCTGGATGTACTCGATTATCTGGTGAAGCCTTTTCCATTCGAGCGTTTTCTCAAAGCTGCCAATAAAGCGCTTGAATTGTTTAATCTTAAAAACCCTCAGCAAGCAACAAATCCGGGCAACAATGACTGCCTTTTTGTAAATGCTGATTATTCACTGGTGAGAATTAACATAGCAGATATTATCTATATAGAAGGACTAAAAGACTATATAAAAATCTATCTTAATGATGCTGAGAAGCCTGTAATTACTCGTTTAAGTATGCGCTTTATGGAGGAACGGCTTCCCGCCGAACGATTTATGCGAGTACATAAGTCGTTTATCATTTCCTTGGAAAAGCTAGTAGCATTTAAAAAAAACAGGGTGATCATTCAGAACGCAGAAATTCCTGTAAGTGAGAATTACAAAGATGCATTGCTAGCTTTCATGGGGCAACAGTGATCTACAAAAAGGGCCACTTTGTCTATTTATTCCCCCTAGAAGTATCTTTCAATTTCAAAAGGCGCAAGAAGGCATTAAACTTGCGTTAAAATTCATACCACACACTTAAAAAACACTATTACAATGAAAAAAAGTTTACTACTGCTATTGGCTGCTTTTGCCGCGCATAATTTGTGGGCGCAGAGGCAAGTAAGCGGTGTATTGCGAGACTCTATTGGCAATGGGGTTATAGCGGCTTCAGTGAAGCTAACCTCGCCCAAAGACACATTATTGGCCAGGACTGATATCGACGGGAATTTCAGGTTCTCAAATGTTAAGTCCTCTCAGTTTTTGCTGAGTATAAGTAGCCTGGGCTTCCAAAACTTTAATCAGAGGTTTTTATATAAGGATGACACGACACCATTAAAATTGAATCCAATTACCCTTCGGGCTCAAAGTAACCTGCTTAAAGAAGTTGTTGTGTCTGGTTCAAAAGGTGTAGTAATAAAGCAAGATACTGTTGAGTACCGCGCGAGCGACTATCCGGTAAGGGAAAATTCTGTGGCTGAGGACATTATTAAAAAGTTGCCAGGAGTAGAGGTAGACAAAGACGGGAATGTTACCACCCAGGGTAAAAGTGTTACGCGGGTACGGGTTAACGGCCGCGATTATTTTGAAGGCGATTTGAAAACAGCTACACAAAACCTACCTGCTGAAATCATCGAGAAAATTCAGATTGTGGATGATTATGGAGACCAGGCTAGGGTAACAGGAATAAGGGAAGGTGAAGCAGATAAGATTATCAATATTCAAATCCGCCCAGATAAGAACAAGGGAATGATTTTAAATGCTAACGCTGGTGTTGGAAACAAGGATCGGTATCAGTTTTTAGGAAACGGGCAGTTCTTAAATAATACTCGCCAAATTTCAACGATATTTAATTTTAATAATACTAATGCTAACGTATTTCAGTTTCTGGGTGGAGGATCCCGTGGCTTTGGTGGTGGAGGAAGGCGCGGAGGAAACTCTGGCGGTGGCGGAGGTTTTGGCGGTTTTAACCAAAACGGAATTACTGCCACGTCTGGAGGAGGGTTAAATTACCGAGATGAGTGGAGCAAGAAAGTAAGCGTTTACGGAAGTTATAGGTTTACTCATAGGAACAATAATCTGTTTTCATTGAATAATATTGAGAATAACTTCGGGTTCGACACTGTGTCAAAGGCAAACAGAGTATTAAATACTAACAGGAATTCATTTTCAGATACAAAAACGACATTCCACAACTTCAACTTCAATTTCGAGTATAAAATAGACTCGCTCAACTATTTATTGTTGTCGCCATCTTTCAGTCTTTCTAAGAACGAAGTTTCAAGTAATTATCTGGAAAATCAGTCTGGAAATACATTTGAGGCAATAACGCGGGATAACAATTCTACAACGGATGCGAGTTCTCCTTTCTTCGGTGGAAATGTAATCTATAACCATCGCTTTTTAAAACCAGGTAGAAATATTTCTATCGCTGGATCTGTAGGGAAATCCGAAAATGACAGCTATCAGGAGGCTCGGGACACATTTGACTATGTTAACAGAAACGACAGCCTTTCCAATCGCCTCGTTGATGTAAATAATCAAAGCATCAATACTAACATTAACGTTACTTATAGCGAACCGATCGGTAAATATTCGAGAATAGACTTTGGATACAATTTCAGCAGGGCATCTTACGACAATAGCCGAAATACCGATACGCTTAATGTACTCACCAGTAACTTCGACTATTCTCAAAGGCTTAGCAACGATTTTGAGTATTCGTTCACAACACAGCGTTACAGCTTAAACTATCGATTTGACAAGCAAAAATTGTATAATTTCAATATTGGGCTTACGGCGCAACCAACATTGCTAGAAGGGCATTCACAAACAGCCGGCGTTAGCGCAGACCCACATAGAAGAGGATTTAACTTCTTCCCCACTGCGCGTTTTGCTTACTTCTTTGCGAGGTCCAAATCGCTAAATATAAACTACTCGGGAAGAAGTACAGAGCCAAGCTTTAGCCAAATACAGCCTGTTATTGACGTAACAGACATACAGCGCCCAATAATAGGTAATCCTGACTTAAAGTCTGCTTTTACTCAATCTTTAAGCATCAATTATAACAGTAATGATGCGGCTACTGGCATGTTCCTTAATTTGGGGTTAGATGGAAACATCATCAACAACAGAATTACCAGAAATTTGGTGAGAAAACCAGGTAACGTTCAGGAAACTTACTATTTAAATACCGATGGATATTTTTCTACAAACGCCAATTATAATATTGGCAAACAATTTTTTGAAAGGAAGCTTAGAATATCGCTATTCGGAAACGTGAATTTCAGCAATGACGTTACTTTTCAGAATGGACAGAAAAACATGGGAAGAAATTGGGGAATTAGCCAGGGAGGAAGATTGCAAATCAACCCGAATCAAAATATTGAGATCTATCCCGCATTGCGCTACAGCACTAACTGGATCAACTATAGTTTAACCCCTGATCAGAAATCAAAGGCAGAAAGCTGGAATATAGATTTTAATGGCAAGGTTTACCTATTTAAAACATTTATTGTAGGATTTGATTTAACGAAGGTTATTAATAGTGGCTACGGAAATATAGCCACAAACCCATTAATCATTAATACATATCTGGAAAAACAATTCTTCAACAGGCGAGGAACGTTCAGAGTACAAGGGTTTGACGTGATGAAAGAAGCTACAAATGTTTCGAGATCACAGTCAGAAAATCTCATCAGCAATAGTTTGAATAACCGTTTGACTCGGTACGTAATGGCTACTTTCAGCTACCGCCTATCTAAGTTTCCTGGAGGAATGCAGCCTCAAAACAACTTCCAAAGGCGAGAGGGGGGCTATCCTGGGCCTGGAGCCGGAGTTCCTTCGGGGCTCGGAGGTAACTAAAAAAAAGAGGCTGTTAATTTTTAACAGCCTCTTTTTTTATTCTGCTTGTCCGGATACCGTTGCAGGCGTTGGAAAATATTGAATACCATCCCCAGTTTTAAATAAAGTATTTATCGTTACTGGTAGCCTTCCTGAAATGGAAAGTTCTCCGCTAATGGCTTTTGCCGAAGCCTTCTGCATCTCATCGCTATTCTGGTAATTAACTAATAAGCTTTTGCTTTTCTCAATTCCAGGCAACCCGAACAATGTATAGGGATTGGCAAACAGACAAGTAATCGTATTTTTTGCAACCGTCTCAGCAATAAAATTTTTCAGGTCAGTATTATAATCTAAAATGCTTTGCGGCCTTTTACGATAGTCATGAATAGCCAGAATAATTTGTTTGTACCCCAACAGCTCGCTTTTTAACTTGTCTATATCCTTAGCTGATGCGATTTTGGACAATATAAAATTTGTTGAATTGGGAAATCGTTGATTCATTTCCTTTTGGAATGTCGTTACATCTGATACACCTGTGGAGATAACTGCGGTTTTCTCTTCCCTTAATACACTACGCAACAGGCTGTCTCCTTTTAAAAGAGTTACAGCTGCGTCAGAAAGTTTTTGATTTAAAGCAAGGCCCTCTGGGCGTTTCAAAAAGCTTTTTAAATTAAGGGAATCAACTGTAAATGGTTTGTCTAGCCCTGCCCAGTATTTAGCAGCAAGTACTTTCTTAACGCTCGCATTAATTTGGTTCCATTTAAGCCGCTTTTCCTTTATTGCTGCGCGAGTTAATTCTATTGCTCTGCGGGTATTTTCAGATAGTTCTATCACGTCATTACCGGCAATTAAAGCCCTTACGTCCGCTTCTCCATTCGGGAAGAATTTTACTACTCCTTTCATTTCCATGGCATCAGAGATGGCAAGGCCCTTGAAACCTAATTCGGTTTTAAGTAAGCCGGTGACTATCGGTTTAGACAAAGTAGATGGAACATTAAGAGAGCTATCTAACGAAGGGATGTTCATATGGGCAACCATAACACCTGCTGCCCCCTTTTGAATAAGCTCTTTAAACGGATATAACTCCAAGGAGTCTAGCCGCTGGCGGTTAAAGCTTAATTTAGGAAGGTCGCTGTGTGAATCAACATCTGTATCTCCATGGCCCGGAAAGTGCTTAATACTAACTAGCACGCCTTCATCTTGCAGGCCTCTTAAGTACGCTTCAGCTTTTAAAGCAACATTATACTTATTGTCTCCAAAGGACCTGTAATTAATCACTGGGTTTTTAGGATTGTTGTTTACATCAACAACAGGCGCAAAGTTTAAGTGCATTCCCAGCCGCTTAAAGTCACGGGCGATTTCCTTTCCCATTTGGTAGATAAGGCTATTGTCTTGGATGGCACCTAAAGTCATTTGATAGGGGTATGAGCTCGTGCTATCAAGCCGCATCCCCAGGCCCCATTCAGCATCCATTGCAATCAAGAGAGGAGTGCTTGCTATTGATTGATAGCTTTTGGTTAGATTGAACTGCCTGCCTGGCCCACCCTGGAAAAAGACTAATCCTCCAATTTTGTCATTAGCAATAAGGCTCGCTACCGAATCTTCATAGGCCTTGCCCCGGTCGGTATGTGCCCTAACAAAAAACAATTGGGCTATGCGTTCTTTCCGTTTTAATTTCTTGAAGGTAGAATCTACCCAGCGCTGCTGGGCAATATCAGGCTCTATAAACGATTTTCTGGTTTGCGCTTTTAATGAGAATCCGCATGCCAGCAAAATTCCGTAAATAAATAGGACCTTAGATTTTTTTATCATGTATGTTTGTACTAAAATATATACGCTCATTAAGCGTTCATTAGTACAAATATGAATAAATCCTTGTTGTCAATTAAACAAAAACGATGGCATAGTTATTTCAATTACACTTTTAGAAACACTTAGATTATGAAACACGTATTTACATTCGCATTTGCTGCACTGTTTGTGGCAAGTGTCCAGGCGCAGTCGCTTTCGATTAAAGGAGGAGCAAACTTTTCTAATATCATTAAAACGGGCGATGATGATTTTAAAACTGACTTTAAACCCGGTTTTTTTGCTGGCCTCGGCCTTGACATTCCAATAATCTCGGCCTTGTCTTTTGCTCCTGAAATTCTTTATTCCCAAAAAGGATATAAAACCACATCCACTGATTTATTGGGAGCAGAAACCAAATACTCTGTAACGTCAAATTTTGTTGATATTCCCATACTTGCGAAAGTCAGCACGAGCTCTTTCAATTTCCATTTTGGCCCTCAACTGTCATTCCTTACCTCCACTACCGAGAGTTTCGAGAAAGGGTCTCAGGAATATCGGAACACGATTAAAGAGGAAAATAATAATCTTAAGAAGAGCATACTCGGCGGAGTTGCTGGCATTGGCTTTAATTTAGCTCCAAAGGTTAGCCTCAATGGCCGGTACGCTATTGACTTTCAGAAGAATAACGAAGATGGAACAAAGGAAACCCCTTTGTATCGAAATCAGGTGATTCAGGTAGGGCTCGGAATTAAATTATAAAGATTGACAATAAGAAATGTAAGGCCTGGCTTTTGCCGGGCCTTTTTTGTTGGCTACTGTGTCGGCGAAGTTCTACTGGTGTCAGTTTTGGTGGTGTCGGTCCTTGTGGTATCGGTTACTGTACCGATGCTGCTGGTGTCGCCGGCAAGGGAGTCGGCAGAAGTCTGGCCTTGTTTGCTGGAAGAGCATGCAGAGGACATTAACACGGAGCCAATTAAAATTGCGAAGATTGATACTTTCATAATTAAATTTCTAAATATGTAATGCCTTAACACACAACAAGGTATAATGGATTTAAAAATCTAATCGTTTTTACAGCAGCCTTTTTCATATAGGTTAATATTTTGCATTGTTCTCGGCCCAGGTAACCCGCTAAAATTATCTTTTAAGGAAATAATAATTTACGGAGGCTATCCGTCTGTAAATTTGAAATGTTTACTGTTATTAGACTTTTATTATTAAAATTTCATAAAAATTATTTTTTTCTTGGCAAATCGTTAATATTGGTTGATATTTGTTGTGAAATTAAAATTGAATATTATGAAAAACACAATCTTATCAGTCTTTTTTGTTCTGACCTTGGTTGTAAACGGATTTGCAGCCGATAGAAACAAAACCGATAAAAAAGAAACAGCATCCTACTTTGCACAAAATAACTTCAACGCAAAGTTCCACGATGCTAAAGATGTTACCTGGTCAAATGTTGACGGATATTACAAAGCGTCTTTCTCTCTTAATGGAATTAGAAAAGCGGCTTTCTTCAATGCCCAAGGTGATTATGTAGCTACTACAGAATATATTAAAGCTGAGAGCCTACCTGCAGCAACATTGGAGAAACTTAAAAAAACGTATAAAGATTACTCGATCGGAGAGGTTTTACGTTTCGAGGTTGGCGACTCTTCTGTTCCGGAAGCTTATTCTGCAGCACCTGGTGAGGCCACTTATTATTTTGCAAGCTTAAGAAAGGAGGACAACCAAATAGTTGTCAAAATCAGTTCACTTAACGAAATTTCCTTCTTTAGAAGTTTATAATTTTTACAAATTTTTCTGAAGGCCGGACTTGCCCGGCCTTTTTTGTTTTGTATCTATAAGAATAGCTAAGTCAAAATGAAATTTATCTATTCATTTTGGAGCAGAATGTGGGTTAGGTTGACATTTTTATACTTTAAGGGATGGTGGGAAGCAAGACGGCGCAGCTTAGAGAAGAAAAGTTAATAACCTGAGTTCGATTCGCCGAAAATTGCCAGCAATGTAACATGGAGGAAATAACTCAAATTATTTCATTGATTATCAGGCATATAAATAGATGTGCCAATTGTCACCTCACCCTCGAGGTGAGG
>Ga0307408_100000260_pt1 | contig 53792 bp, 56 predicted proteins | sample 322Cmetagenome_FD_202116 | JGI IMG/M metagenome (GOLD analysis project Ga0307408, IMG submission 202116) | Maize rhizosphere microbial communities from greenhouse at UC Davis, California, United States - 322HYB-C-3 | ecosystem: Host-associated > Plants > Roots > Rhizosphere > Soil | place... | reverse complement strand
CACCGGGATTCGGAGCGGGTCGGGGGTGCGTATCGGTGATTGCTGTTGCGGCTGGTGCGCATGGCGCACCCTACGGGAACTCGACGGGTAGGGTGCGCCGCGCGCACCGGGATTCGGAGCGGGTCGGCGATGCGTATCGGTGATTGCTGTTGCGGCTGGTGCGCATGGCGCACCCTACGGGAACTCGACGGGTAGGGTGCGCCGCGCGCACCGGGATTCGGAGCGGGTCGGGGGTGCGTATCGGTGATTGCTGTTGCGGCTGGTGCGCATGGCGCACCCTACGGGAACTCGACGGGTAGGGTGCGCCGCGCGCACCGGGATTCGGAGCGGGTCGGGGGTGCGTATCGGTGATTGCTGTTGCGGTTGGTGCGCATGGCGCACCCTACGGGAACTCGACGGGTAGGATGCGCTGCGCGCACCGGGATTCGGAGCGGGTCGGGGGTGCGTATCGGTGATTGCTGTTGCGGCTGGTGCGCATGGCGCACCCTACGGGAACTCGACGGGTAGGATGCGCTGCGCGCACCGGATGGCTCGCTGTGCCACAGGATTCTAGAAGCGCGTGCCGACGCGCTCCAGCGGCCGGTAATGCGGAGGGAAGAGGGTCACGATTTCTTCCAGCGGTACCGGTTTGCTGAACAGATAGCCCTGGACCTGATCGCAGTCGCGCTCCTGCAGAAACGCCAGCTGCTCGGTCGTTTCCACGCCTTCGGCGACGACCTTCAGGTGCAGGGCGTGGGCCATGGCGATGATGGCGTGGACGATCTCACGGTCCTGATTGGAGTGGGCCACGTCCTGGATGAAGGAGCGGTCGACCTTCAGGGTATCCAGCGGAAGGCGGCGCAGGTAGGCGAGCGAGGAATAGCCGGTGCCGAAATCGTCGATGGACAGGCTGACGCCCAGCGCGCGGATGTTTTCCAGCAGGCCGATGGCGCGGTTGATGTTGCTCAGCAGTGCGCTCTCGGTCACCTCCAGCTCCAGGCAGTGAGCGGGGCAACGGGTCGAGTTCAACAGCTGTTCGATGCGGCCAGGCAGCTGGTCGTTGGCCAGGTTCAGCGCCGAACAGTTGACCGCGATCTTCAGCCCCGGATAGCCGAGGCGGTCCAGGCTTTTGAGGTCGAGACAGGCACGGCGCAACACCCAGTTATCGAGCTGATCGATGAAACCGTTGGCTTCGGCGATGGCGATGAAGCGCTCCGGTGTGAGCAGTCCATGCTGCGGGTGATACCAGCGCACCAGGGCTTCGAGTTTGCTCAGCGCGCCGCTGCGCAGGTCGATGATCGGCTGGTAGTAGAGGAGCAGGCCGCTGTCCTGTTGCAGGGCCTGGCGCAGGTCTTCTTCCAGCTGCAGCTCGAACGAGGCTTTCTGCTTCAGATGCGGGTTGAAGAAATGCACGACATTGCGCCCGCTGCCCTTGGATTGGTACAGCGCCAGATCAGCATGCTTGAGCAACTCGTCGGCGCTGCTGCCGTCCTGTGGGAACAGGCTGATGCCGACGCTGGTGGTCATCACGATCTTACGACCGGCCAGGCCAATCGGCTCCTTCATGTGTTCCAGCATGCGCGCGGCCAGCGCGCGCGGGGCGGAGTTGCTGTCGAGGCTGGCGATCACGCAGAACTCGTCGCCACCGAAGCGCGCGATGATATCGCGCTCACGCAACGCGCTGCGGATGCGCTGTGCCACCACGCGCAGCAATTCGTCGCCAGCGTCGTGGCCGAGGCTGTCATTGATGCGCTTGAAGTGATCGATATCGAGGAACATTACCGCCAGGCTGCGGCCGGTGACGGCGTGTTCCTCCAGAGTGGCGGCGAACACCCGGTTGAAGCCGCGGCGGTTGAGCAGTTCGGTCAGGGGGTCGAAATGTGCCACCTGCTCCAGCGATGCCTTGGCCTGATCGAGCTGCACCAGCAGGGTGTTGACCCTTTGCAGGTCGCGCTCCTTGTCGTCGAGCTTGCGACCGATCCAGGCCGCAGCCAGGCTCAGGCTGAGAATCAGCAGGGTGATGGAGGCGACGATCAGTACCAGTTGCACGCTATTGTCGGCGCTGCGCAACTGCAGCGGCGTGCCGTCCGGCACCACCAGGTGGAGTGCAGTCATGCCGGTGTAGTGCATCGAGGCGATCGCGGCGCCCATCACCAGCGCCGCTGAATATTTCATCCAGCGTTGGCGGCGCTGCGAGCCATGTCGCACATAGCGGTTGAGCAGGAGCGCGGCGAAGCTGGCGCTGACAGCGATGACGATGGACAGGGTGAACAGGCCGACGTCGTAGTAGGCCTGCGCCTGCGAGCGGATCGCCGCCATCCCGCTGTAGTGCATGGCGCTGATACCCAGGCCGATGATGATGGCGGCCAGCAGCTGTCGACTCAGGCCGGGACGCGGCATGGCCATGTAGTACACGGCGAGGAGGGCGGCAGCCAGGGCTACCAGCAGCGACAGCGCGGTGGTGGCGAGGTCATAGCGAATGGCGACAGGCGCCTGGAACGCCAGCATGCCGATGAAATGCATGGACCAGATGGCGCCGGCCAGGCACAGCCCGCCAAGCAAGCCCCAGACCAGGCGCATGCTGTGCCTTTGTACCTGATCGAGATGCTTGGCGATGGTCAGCGTGCTGAGGCTGCCGACGCTGGCAATGACGTATGACAGTGCCACCAGCCAGGGGTCGTGTTCGCAATCGAGCAGGACCTGGCCCTGCTCGGGCAGGTCGGCGAGAAAACGGATCGATAGTCCTTCCATAGTCACCCCGCTTGGCTGCGGCTAGCGTGCCTTGTTCAGTGAAGCACAGGCACGCTCGTACCACCTATTTTCCGTAATCGTTGAGCGAGATCACCCGTGTCTTGCCGATGCGGTGGCGATAGATTTCGCGCAGGTATTTGATCGCCTGTTTGACGCTTTCGCGTGTCAGGCGGATGTCGTTGATCGAGACGAACTTCTCGGCGTCGTGGATCAGCTCGCGGTACTTCTTCTCGTACATCGGTTTGATCGCATACCAGTTGGTGTCGAGGATCTTCGCCGGGTCTTCGTGCTCGTTGAGCATGGCGTCGAGCTGCGCTTCGTTGAAGCGCTCGGAGACGATGAAATCGAGCATGGCGTCGTCCAGGCTGTCATCGAAGCGGTACTGGTCGCGCGCGAAGCAGCGTTTGATGTAGGCGACGATCAGGGTCAGGAAGTCGTCCGACAGGCACGGGCTCTTGACGATCAGGGTGGTCAGCGACAGGTTCGCCGAGGCACCGATCACCAGCGCATAGCGCTTGAGCGTGGTGTTGGGGAAGAGGTTGTTGAGGTGGGTCTTGAGCCGGTTCAGGTCCATGTAGGACAGCTTGTAGTCCTTGGGCAACGAGACGATGGACACCACCGAGGAACAGTTCTTGAAGAAGTGCAGGTCGCTCAGTTGCGTGGCGTCGTAGCCGCTGGATTTGTATTGCTCCAGCGCCTGGCGATAGCGCTTGGATTCGATCGGCAGCAGGCTGATGCCCTCGATGGCCTGGGTGACCTTGTTGAAGTGCGGCAGGTCGATGGAGCGGAAGAACAGGTCGTCGATGTTCAGCCGGGGTGGGCTTTGTTCCTTGTCCAGCACGCGGAATTTTTCCGAGAGCTGGGCATGCTGTTCGGGCACCACGGACTCGGCGTAGGCCACGGCTACCGGGCCGGCCAGGCTCATGAACAGGTCGTTGGCGTCGAGGCGTATGGTCTCGCCGATGTCGATGCCGGCGCGGCGGAAGTAGTTCTGGTCGTAGTCGCTGGTTACCGCCTGAGCGGTGAGGATGTTGAAGATCTGCTGCGAGATGTACTGGTTGGCGTGGCGCTCCATGGCGGTCACGTCGATGTTGTGGATGCTGCCGTCACCGCTTTCTTCGGCGTACCGCATGATGTCGTTGGAGATCAGCATCATCGCGTTCCACGGGCGGATGCGGCGCATCACGCTTTCGGCGCTGTTCTGCTCGTTGTCGAAGTTGTAGGAGAAGTCCCATTCCTCGGCCAGGTATTTGCACAGCAGGCGCCCGGCGTTGATGTGCAGGGCCTCGGACATCTCGCTGCGCTGGTCGGAAATGTTCGGCAGGATGCAGATGCCGCTGGTGAAGATCGGTTCGAAGACGAAACCACGTTCGCGCTCGGCCTCGCCGTCGTCCGGCGTCTTGCTGTCGAAGGTCTTGCTCATGTAGGCGAACTGTTGTGCCAGGCCGAACTCCGAGGCCATGCCCGAGCCGGTGCCGCCGCCAGCGCTGAAGATATAGAAGTACAGGCGCGACTGGTTGGCCTTGATCCCGCAGGAGTCGATCAGATAGCTGTGGATGAACTTCCAGTCTTCGTTGGAGAAGCGCTGGGTGTCCTTGTTGAGGATGATCTTGGCCAGGTACTGACCGAGGATCGGCGCATTGCCGGCCCCACCGGCATGCACCTCGGACAGGTCCATGATCTTCATCTTGCTGTAATCGTCGAGAAACCCGCTCATCTCACCCTTGCGCGAGAAACGAATGCGTCCGGCGATGTCCTTGTCCAGGTCGCCGAGCATCACCAGCGGCTCGATCAGGAACACCGGCTTGCTGTTCTTGCGCGGCGCGCGCAACAGGTTGCTACGTATCCAACGGCTGGGGCGCGAGGCCTGCTCGATAGCGGCAGTGGCTTCGCTGTGAAACTCTTCCAGATAGAACTGGCGTGCGTTGTAGACCAGGGATGCAACGTCCAGTGCGATGTTCGAGCCGCAGCGTCCAAGGCCGATCAGGCACACCGAGGGAAACTGCTGGATGCGGCTCGACTCGCCCTCGTCCAGTGGCTCGCCCAGTGGGAACACCATGTTGCGCAGGCCGTCGAGGTTATCGAGGATGCGCTCGATATCGCGTTCGGTGAAATACAGATACTGCTCGCCACTAGCGCTGCGCCCCGGCAGCGCGGGGGGCGCCAGCAGGTTGTCGGCGATATCGGCCAGGGTGGCTTCCTTTGCGGGGGCTACGGCGTCTTTTTTAGTTTTCATCGGTGACAGTCCGGCGAGTCAGTGGGGTATTGGCCATTGGCCATAAAATGACCAACCCCATAGGTTCTAGCACGGAAAAAAGTACTTTGCGTTATTCCTCACAGATATGAGCTGCTTTGGCCGATACGCCTCATGCTGCGCATCAGGCACGCGAATGGCAGTAGCACTGCCCGCTCAGGGCGTACTCGCCGCAGGCAGGACGCCGCTAGTGAGCGGCAGAGATGGCGCCCCCTTGGGGACAGGGGCGCCGGGCGTATTTCGGAGGGGAGGGTGCGCCGTGCGCACCAATCGCTGTAAGCCTCAGGGCACCAGCAGAATCTTGCCGTCTCGCTCGCCGCTGGCGGCTGCCGCCACAGCGTCCTTGATGTGCTCCAGGTCATAGGTGGCGGCGACGCGGGTCTTCAGTTTGCCGCTGGCGATCAGTTGCACCAGCTCGCCGAACACCTTCATCTGCTGCGCCAGGCTGGCGTTCTGGAACCATTTGGCTAGCCAGAAGCCGCGCAGGGTCACGTCACGGAACACGAAGGAGGCTGGCGAAACCTGGCAAGCCTGGCCGCTCATCATGCCGTAGTTCACCAGCACGCCGCCGTTGGCCAGGACCGCAGCGAGGTTGTCGGTGCTGACGCCGCCGACCGCGTCGATACCCAGTCGTACCTCGGCGCCGCCAGTGGCTGCACGCACACGCTTGGCCAGGTCCGGGCCGTCCACCAGCACCAGATCACCGCCTTCGGACTCGACGCCGGCAATGGCCGAATCACGGCGTACCACGTTGATGGTCTTGAAACCGCGCAGCTTGGCCAGCTGGATCAGGTAGCTGCCGACGCCGGAGTTGGCGGCGTTCTGGATCACCCAGTCGCCCGGCTTGAGATCGACGAACTCGCTGAGCAGCAGCGAGGCTGTGGGTGGGTTGACGGTCAGCATGGCCAGTTGCAGCGGGTCGGCATCCGGCAGCGGGATGAGTTTTTCCGCCGGAGCATTCAGTGCCGTGACCCATGTACCGCAGCCGACCGGCAGCAGCACGGTCTGGCCGACCTTGAAGTTGCTGACGCCCTCACCGAGCGCCTCGACCTTGCCCACGCCTTCGTTGCCGCCCACGGCTGGCAGCGGCGGCAGCATGCCGTAAGCGCCGGTCAGGGTCAGTACATCGGACGGGTTGATCGGTGCAGCCAGTACCTTGACCCGCACTTGCCCGGCCGTGGGCTCCGGCAACTGCAGTGGCACGGCGCTGATCACGTCCTGCGGCACCGGGCCGCGTTGTTGGTATTCGGCTTTGAGCATGATCTGGATCTCCTGAAGGCAGGCGCAAAATGCGTGCAGCCAGTCTAGCTGCGATAGGGCAAAGTGGAATGAATCGGCTGGCATCCACTCTGGTTATGAAGGCGGCCAGGCGTCTATGCTCTGGCGGGACCGATAGTGGGGTAGAAGATGCTCAGATGGTGGCTGGGAGTGATGCTGGCATGCCTGAGCCCGACGGTTGCGGCCGAGTTGCTGCATGTCGGCTTTGGTACGCACAAGCCGCCTTATGTCTATGAAGGTGAGCCGCGCGGCCTGGAATATGAACTGGTGGAGCGCGCCGCGCACAACGCCGTTTTCGACGTGACCGCCTATTACGCGCCGATGGAGCGCCTGCACCTGATGCTGCGCCGCGGCGAGATCGACGCCATTGCCACCACTCACGAGCGCAGTGGCGTGCAGGCCTTCTATTCGGACGTCTACATCCATTACCAGAACGTGGCGGTGGCGCTGGCCAAGCGCGGTTATCAGATCGAGCAGATCGCCGACCTCGGCCAGTATGCCGTCAGCGCCTTCCAGCGCGCGCGGCTGCTGATGGGGCCGGAATTCGAGCGCATGGCCATGAACAATCCGCGTTATCGCGAGGAGGCGCTGCAAATCAATCGCAATCGCCTGCTCTACAGCGGCCGCACCGATGTGGTGGTGGGCGACAAGCGCATCATCCGCTACCTCGATCGCGAGGTGGATGATCAGGTCGACGTGACCCAGCCACTGGCCTGGTTCGATATTTTCCCACCGACGCCATACCGTGTCGGCTTTCGCCGTGATGAACAGCGTCGGCGCTTTGATGAGGGGCTGCGCATGCTGCGTGAGTCCGGCGAATACCAGCGTATCGAGCAGCGCTACCTGACGGACTGAAACCTCAGGAAACTTTTGTGGGGCTGCCACGGCTCAGGGGCTGTTGCACTATGGCCGCCTGTCTGACGCATGGAGACGCCACGATGCCGCGCCTGAAACCCCTCGCCGCCCTCGGTCTGCTCGCCCTGTTCGGCTATCAGTACAGCTTCGCCGAAGACCGGCAACTGAGCTCCGAGCTGGGGCCGCTGAGCGTTCACACCGTCGCCGAAGGTCTGGCCAACCCCTGGGCGGTCGCCTTTCTGCCCGATGGCCAGGGTTATCTGGTCAGCGAGCGGCCAGGTGCCTTGCGCCGGGTAAGCACTGAGGGTGACGTGTCCGAGCCGCTTCGCGGCGTGCCCAAGGTCTTCGCCGTCGGCCAGGGCGGCTTGCTCGACGTGGTGCTGTCACCTGATTTCGCCGAGGACCGCCTGGTCTATCTGTCCTACGCCGAGGAAGGCGACGGGGCTGCGGGTACGGCTGTAGGGCGTGGCAAGCTGTCGGCCGATGCCACGGCGTTGGAAGGCTTCGAGGTGATCTTCCGCCAGCAACCGAAGCTGTCCAGCGGCACGCACTTTGGCTCGCGGCTGGTGTTCGACCGCGATGGCCATCTGTTCATCGCCCTGGGCGACAACAACAATCGCCCCACCGCGCAGGACCTCGACAAGCTGCAGGGCAAACTGGTGCGCATCTTCCCGGACGGGCGCATACCCGAGGACAACCCCTTCGTCAGCCGTGACGGCGCGCGTGAGGAAATCTGGTCTTATGGCCACCGCAACCAGCAGGGCGCAGCGCTCAATCCCTGGAGTGGCCGCCTGTGGACCCACGAGCATGGCCCGCGTGGCGGCGACGAAATCAACGTGCCTGAAGCGGGCAAGAACTATGGCTGGCCGCTGGCGACGCACGGGGTGAACTATTCGATGCTGGCGATTCCCGAGGCCAAGGGTGAAACGCTGGAAGGCACCGAGCCGCCGCATCACGTCTGGGAAAAATCACCGGCGATCAGCGGCATGGCCTTCTACGATGCCGAGCGTTTCCCGATGTGGCAGCACAACCTGTTCATCGGCGCGCTTTCCGGCCAGGCGCTGATTCGCCTGCAGCTCGATGGCGACACGATCGTGCATGAGGAACGTCTGCTGGAGTCACTGAACGCACGGGTACGCGACGTACGGAAAGGACCGGACGGCTATATCTATGTGCTGACGGATGCGCCGAAAGGGCAGTTGCTGCGCCTGGGGCTGGCGAGCGAGTAACGCTGGGAAGGGGCTGGGTGCGCGATGCGCACCCGAGGCGATCACTTCTTGCTGATGGTGATCTGGCGCGTGCCGCCGTAAGTCTGGCCGCTGACGCCCTTGGCGATCTGCTGGATCTCGCCACCGCCCTGCAGGAAGGCAGCAATCTGCGCCTCGATGGACTCGCGGGTTTCCACGGCAGGGGCGGGTTTGCTGACTTTGCTGGAGGAGGACTTCACGCGCAGGGTGGCCATGACCTTGATCTCTTTCAGATGGGCGGCCGGCCATTATGCCTGAAGCAGCCCATTCCTGCTTGGTTAATCGCCGTGATGAATAGCGTAACGCTGCCTCTCACCCACTTTTCGCAGCAACTTATGGCTTGTTTCCCAGGCACTTATGCCACCATTCGACCGGCCGTCGTTTTGCCATGCGGCCAGCCCGGTTGCGCGTCAACTCGGGTAGAATGGCCGGCTGTTTTGGTGAGGTGAAACGCGATGGCCTTGATTGGGCGGATGAATTCTTTGCAGGTGGTCAAGCACACCGACTTCGGTCTGTACCTGGACGGTGGTGCGGATGGTGAAATCCTCCTGCCCAAGCGCTACATCCCCAAGGACACACCGAGCGAAGTCGATGACTGGCTCAACGTGTTCCTCTACCTCGACAGCGAAGACAAGCTGATCGCCACCACCCTGAAACCGAAGATCCAGCTCGGTGAATTCGCCAGCCTCAAGGTGGTGGATATCAACCGCGTCGGCCTGTTCTTCGACTGGGGCCTGCCCAAGGACCTGCTGCTGCCGCATTCCGAAGAGAAGCGTCCGCTGCAGATCGGCGACTACTGCGTGATCTACCTCTACCTGGACAAGCGCACCCGCCGCCTTACCGCCACCGCACGCCTGGACCGCCACCTGGACAAGGTGCCGGCCAACTACCAGGTCGGCCAGGAAGTCGACCTGCTGGTGGTCGAACGTACCGACCTCGGCTTCAAGGCCATCATCGACGGCAAGCATTGGGGCCTGATCCACAAGAACGAGCTGTTCAAGTTCATCCGCAGTGGCATGCGCGAGAAGGGCTACATCAAGGAGCTGCGCGCCGACGGCAAGATCAGCCTGAGCCTGCAGCCCATCGGTCACGAAGCCGCCAGTGGCCTGGCCGAGCAGATCATCGAACGACTGCGCGCGCAGGGCGGTGTGCTGGCGCTGGGTGACAAGAGCCCGCCGGAACTGATCTCCGAGCATTTCAGGGTCAGCAAGGGCAACTTCAAGAAGGCCATCGGCGGCCTCTACAAGCAGGGCCTGATCCGCATCCACGACGACCGCATCGAACTGCTCGACAGCTGACGTCACAGCGACTTGAGCGCGAGCGTGGCAACTCGCATAATGCCGTCGTTTTCCCGCCGGTGTAGCTCAGTCGGTAGAGCAGCGCACTCGTAACGCGAAGGTCGTAGGTTCGATTCCTATCTCCGGCACCATGTCCAGCAAAGGGTCAGCTTCGGCTGACCCTTTGTCGTATCAGCGCTGCAAATTCCCTGGCGCTGCTGTCAAGCTGGTGTGATGATGATTTCGGCTCAGGCGCTTGACGTCTGGCCCTGACTCGCAGGGGAGGTGCTCATGTTCATTCGCTCGCTTGTACTGATTCTGGCTGCGTCGTTCGCCGGTGTTGCGTTCGCCGATCAGCCGCAGACCATTCGCGTTATCCCCAAGAGCTACGTCAGCCCCGGCGCCAGTGGCAGCGTCTCGGGTTCGTCGAGTTATCAGCAGCACAATCTCTACGGTGGGCACCGTCTGCCGCAGGGCAGCGTGCGTCAGGAAAGCAGCTATGGCAGCCATTCCAGCGAAAGCCGTGGTGGCATTCGGCAGAGCATCGAATATCCGGGCGGGCTGATCATCGAGCGCCAGCCGGGCAGTGGCAGTTATCAGCAGCAGCGCAGCCGCTGACGCCTCAGTGGCTGGCGGCAGTCTTGTTTTGGCCGCTAGGGGCATCGGCGATCACCGCGCGATTGCGCCCCTCGCTCTTGGCGCGGTAAAGGCATTCATCGGCGCGCTGCAGCCAGCTTTCCCAATGCTCGCCACTGTGCAGAATGGCGCCGCCGATGGAGACGGTCACCGCGCCGCCAGGGCTTTTCAGCTCCTGTGCGACCCAGCTGAGCAGATTCTGCGCCGCGGCCTGCAGGCCCGCCAGCTCGGTATTGGGCAGCAACAGGAGAAACTCCTCGCCACCAAAGCGGAACAAGCGATCTTCCTTGCGTGAACAGCGCTTGATCAGCTCGACGAAGGCCACCAGCACCTGGTCGCCAACGTGATGACCGAAGCGGTCGTTGATCTGCTTGAAGTGATCCAGATCCATTACCAGCAGGCCGTAGCTGTCGCTGTGGCGGCGATGGCTGGCCATGGCGATCTTCAGTTCGTCGTTCATCGCCCGGCGGTTGCGTGCGCCGGTCAGCGGGTCATGAATGGCCAGCAGTTGCAACTGGTCGCGTTGGTTGCGGGTGCGGAAGGCGAAGATGAAGCTGAGCACGCTGGCCATCATGCAGGTGACCAGGAACGACACCATCTGGTAGTGGCTTTCGAACACGCTGCCGGGCACCAGCAGGGCATGGCTGACCAGGCTGACCAGCACCAGTGCAGTGGCCAGCAGGGCCTTGCCAGGCGTGACCATGAAGAAGTTGAAGAGGATCAGCGGGTAGATCCAGAACAGGCCGTTGACCCCCAGGTTGATGGCGATCAGCGTGGCGCCGACAGAGAACACGGCCGCGAGGTAAATACCGGGTTTGACCGTGTCGCGGGTGACCCAGGCATAGAGCACGGCGAACAGCGTGGACAGAACGATGATGGTGTCGGCGATGCCGACCAGATAGTTGCCCTGGAGCAAGCGGTAGATGGCATAGGGCGAGATGCCGATGACACCGAACAGCCCCATCAGGGTGATGATCGACAGCTGGAAATCGTTGCGCAGGCGCTTCAGCAAACGAGCGGTCTGGGTAGCCATAGCGTTTCTTTTCGTTGTTATGGAACAAGCATGCAGAGCTTTGACCGCGAATGGCAAGGGGCATTCCTGAGCAAAGTGCCAGTATTTTTGCCCAGGGCGACAGGCTGCTCAGTGGATGCGCAGCGAGATGAGCGATTTAGTGCGCTGATAGCGGGTCAGCCGCTCGGCCAGCTCGGTCGGCAGGCTTTGACAGTCCTCGAAGCCCAGGCGCTGATAGAAGCTGCGCAGTTCGGGATGGCAGAACAGCCAGACGGGTTCGGGATGCAGTGCCAGGCTGTGGCTGAGCAGCGCAGCCGCCACGCCTTGACGTCGCAGCGCAGGGGCGACGAACAGGCCGGTCAGCCACTGCCCGCCCGCCAGTGAGCGCAGGCTGAGGGCAGCGACGATCTGGCTGGCGCTTTGCGCTACCCACAGTTCATCTCCCGTCTGGCTGCGCATCGGCGAGCGGTGGTCGCGGTAGAACTTGTCGACCAGAGGTCGTAGCTGCAGGGGCAGATGGCGAAAGTGCGGTGTGATCATGGATTCAGTGGCGGCTTACTTGACCATCGCATTTTGGTTAACGGTTGCGCATTTACGACCTGGCGGGCGGTGACAGCCCGTTCGCGTCGCCGCATCATGGACAATCGCATTTTGCTCAAGGATTCGCCGCGTGTCTCAGCCTTCCCCTGTATCCGTGGTGTTCGCTGCGCAGAGCGTTGCCGGCCAGGTACGCACGCACAACGAGGATGCGCTGGCCTGCCGTCCCGATCTGGGGTTGTGGGCGCTTGCCGATGGCATGGGCGGGCATGAGCGTGGCGAGGTGGCCAGTGCTCTGGCGCTGGAGGAACTGGTGGGCGCCGTGCAGCAGGGCGAGGAGCTGCTTGCAGCGGTGCATGCCGCCCATCTGGCAATCGTAGCGGCTGCGCAGCCCGTTGCGGGCGAGGCTGGCATGGGCAGCACCCTGGTTGCCGTGCGCCTGGACGGGGAGGAGTTCGAGCTTGCCTGGGTCGGCGACAGCCGCGCCTATCGCATCGGCAGCGAACATATCGAGCAACTCAGTCACGACCACAGCTGGGTCCAGGCCATGGTCGACGCCGGCCAGATGAGCGCCGAGGAGGCGCGTGAGCACCCGCGTCGCAACGTGATTCTGCAGTGCCTGGGACAGGTCGGGCAGGTGCCTGATGTCGGTTTGCTGCGCGCCCGGCTGGCGCCGGACGAACTGCTGCTGCTGTGCAGCGACGGGCTGACCAACGAGCTGGACGACGCGGCCATCCAGCAGTGTTGCGCCGAAGCGGCCACGCTGGAAACGATGGTCGAGCAACTGGTGGGGCTGGCTAATAGCCATGGCGGCAGAGACAATATCAGCTGCATCGTCCTGTGCCTTGGCCCAGCTGCCGAGCCCCGCGAAGCGCCGACCCCCGGTCTGCTGCGCAAGCTGTTCAAGTCCCTTCAACCCTGATTGCCAGTCGAGCCGCATGAGCCAGCCTTCCATCAGCGTACCCGGTTACAGCATTCATCATCGCCTCGGCAAAGGCGGCATGGCCGAGGTCTATCTGGCTACCGAACAGGCGCTGCAGCGCCAGGTGGCGCTCAAGGTGCTGTTGCATCGTGAAGACGCCGCCTTCACCCAGCGCTTCATCAAGGAAGGCCATACCGTCGCCTCCCTGCAGCATCCTTCGATCATCACCATCTACCGCATCGACCAACTGGACGACGGCCGCCACTTTCTCGCCATGGAATACCTGGCGGGCGGCGATCTGGCTCAGTACAAGGGCCAGCGCCTGGAGCCGGCGCGTGCGCTGCGCATCGTCCGGCAGATCGCCAGCGCGCTGGCGCTGGTACACGACAAGGGCCTGGTGCACCGCGACATCAAGCCCGGCAACATCCTCTTTCGCGACGATGGCACCGCCGTGCTCAGCGACTTTGGTGTAGCCAAGGAGCTGCAACTCGACAGCGAACTGACCCAGTCTGGCATCGCCGTCGGCAGCCCGGCCTACAGCAGCCCCGAGCAGGCGCAGTGTCAGGTGCTGGATGCACGCAGCGACATCTATAGCCTCGGCGTGATCCTGCTGGAGATGCTCAGCGGGCATAACCCCTTTCGCGGCGGCAACTACACCCAGACCCTGATGAACCAGTTGCAGCTGGAGGCGCCGCCGCTGCCGGAGCCTCTGGGCGAGTTGCAGTGGCTGCTCGACCGCATGCTGGCCAAGGACCCGGAAGATCGCTTTGCCGACTGCCACGTGCTGCTGGCCAGCCTCGATGAGCTGCAGGATGTCGAGCAGGACCAGACCCGCCTGAGCCCGGCCGTCAGCCTGCCGCCTCGGCCTTCCCGGCGGCGCTGGCTGCCCTGGGCCGTGCTCGGTCTGTTGTTGCTCGGCATGGGCAGCGCGGGTGGCTACTACTGGCAGCTGCAGCAGCGCATCGTCGGGTTGCTCGCGCTGGCTGAAACGCGCTTGAGCGAGGGGCACCTGCTGACCCCGGCGCAAGACAACGCCGACTACTATTTCCGCCAGACGCTGGCCCTGGACGCAGACAATCAGCAGGCCAGTGACGGCCTGCAGCGCGTGCTGCAGGCTCGTATCCAGCAGTATCTCGACCTGGCCGAGCAGCGCCTGGGCGAGGGCTTGCTGATCCTGCCCGAGGACGACAGCGCGGTGCATTACTTTCGCCAGGTGCTTGGCTGGGAACCGGATAACCTGCTGGCCCTGGCTGGCATCAATCGTGTGGCGCAGCGTTTCATCGACCAGAGCGAGGCGGCCTATGCGCGGCGTGAATACAACCTGGCGCTGGAACATATCAAGCAGGGCCTCGAGGCAGAGCCCGACAACGAGCGGCTGCTGGCCCTCTATGACAGCCACGAGCAGCGCGTGCGCCAGGCGGCGAATCGCCCACGCAGCGCGCAGCCGGCCCAGCAGAACCCGATCAAGCGTCTGCTGAACAACCTATTTGACTGATCCGAGGCGACCACGATGCTCAGACTGCAGTTCCTGGATAACCGCCAAGCGCCGGTCTGGCTGACCGACGAGCGCCTGACCATCGGCCAGGACAGCCGTAACCAACTGGTGCTCGGCGATGCTGGCATCGCCAGCTTCCACGCGGAGATCCGTCAGGATCACGGCTACTACTACCTCAGCGATGCCGGCCAGGGCGCCACCTGGGTCAACGATCAGCGCGTCGGTACCCGTTTTCAGCTGCGCGACGGCGATCGCCTGCGCCTGGGCGCCGTCGAACTGCAGCTGGTCGACCCGGCGAAAAGCGCGGCCAGGCCCGAGGCCGCGGCGCCGCGCTGGTTTCTGCAGGTGATCCAGGGCGAGCACCAGGGGCGCAAGTTTCATGTGCACGGCTCGATGACCTTCGGCCGTTCGAGCAAGTGCGAGTTGTGCTTCAGCGATCTGGAACTGTCGCGCCGGCATTGCGAGTTCTTTCTCAAGGACGATGTGCTGGAGGTCAAGGACCTCGCTTCGGCCAACGGCGTGCTGGTCAACCAGCAGAAGGTCCGGACCGCCGTGCTGCAACCGGGCGATCAGTTGAAGATGGGCACGGTGACGCTGCTGGTAATCGGGCCGAAGGTGAGCGTAAGCGATGCGCCCGACGAGGATGCCACCCAGTTCATGCGCGTGGCGGACCTGCCGCCTGCGCTGGCCGCCAAGGCGGCTGGCGGTGGCGCCACGCAGATCGCCCCTGTGCCGCAGGTAGCAGCGCGTGCCAGCGCCAGGGCAGCGCCGGCGGCGGCCAATCCGCTGCGAGCAGCTCAGGCCAAACCCGCGCCCGTTGTCGTGGCGCCTGCGAACAGTGCGGGCAAGCTGTGGCTGGGTGGCATCGTACTGCTGCTGATCGGCGTGGGCCTCGGCGCCATCTCGATGCGCTTATTGGGTTGAGGTATACGTGGGTTGGTGCGCACGGCGCACCCTACGGGTAGTTGCCGTACGGTGACGTTTGACGCGAGCCTGCCGTAGGGTGCGCCGTGCGCACCGAATACACCGAGACACGCCACGTCTCAGGCCCGCGTCAGGCGCCGGCGTTCGGCGTGGATTTCCGGCAGGTCGCTGCGGCGCAGGTAGATGCGCAGCGGTTCGCTGAGGTTGACCCGGTCGTCGATGCGCTGTTCCTGCAGCCAGGCCAGGCGCTGGCGATCCAGACGCATCAGTTCGCCTTCGGCGCTGCTCCATACGTATTCGCAGGTAGGGGTGATGGTTTCGGCTGGCACGTCGAGGCCGAAGCTGTCTTCGGAAAAACGCAGCAGGTACTGGCCGGTCTTGGCATTGAAGCCGACGAAGCCCTGCAACTGGTCGGCGGCCTGGCAGATATGGGCTGAGCTGATACTCATGGCAAACCTCGGAGTCCTGTGGGGTTTGCACGCAAAACGAATGGTTCTGGTTATCGGCGCAGCCTAATCGCTGGCGTTGTCACCTGCGTTGTCGTGGATCAAGAAACGGCCGTGAGCGGTTTTTGATATCGCTTGCGACGGCCCGACGGGGGGGCTGCCAGGGATGGCAGGCCACAAAGTAAGCAACTACAAGGCTGGTAACACCTGATCACGCAGCAGCGGTGCCAGGTCATCGGGGAGGGGCAAGGTGGTATCGAGCCAGCGCAGCTCTTCCAACTCGGCGGCCGGCTGCACGGCGTGGGGCAGGGCGGCACGATAGATGTCTGCCAGCACCCAGGTGTCGACCTCGTTGGCGGCGGGCGCCTGGAACTGGCCGAGCGGTTGCAGGGCGTCTGGGCCCAGCTGTAATTCGAGCTCCTCGAGTAGCTCACGCTCGAGCGCCGACAGCGCGTCTTCGCCCGGTTCACGCTTGCGCACCAGCAACAGACGACCTCGTGCGTCGAACAGGCAGGCGGCGGCGATATGCAGGGTGGTTTTCATGGGGGTGTGGCCGTTGCATGCCTGGCTGCAAAAATTTATCGACGATGCCGCGGATGGCTCGGCTGGTGTAGGAGCGAATTTATTCGCGATTGTGCCGCGAATTTCGCGAATCAATTCGCTCCTGCAGCGTCAGGCTGGGAACCTGGCGAATATCAGCCGGCGAGGCCGACATAGACGTTCTGCACGTCATCGTGGCCGTCGATGGCTTCGAGGAAGGCTTCGACTTCTTCCATCTGCTCCGGCGTCAGGCTGCTTACCGGGTTTTTCGGGCGGTAGCCGAGCTTGGCCGAGTTGACGGTGAAACCCTGCTCCGGCAGTGCCTTGCACACGGCGTCAAGGTCGGTCGGATCGGTGATGAACAGGGTCGAGCCCTCGTCATCGGGCACGAAGTCCTGGGCACCGGCTTCGATGGCGGCCAGTTCCGGGTCGGAACCTTCTTCGCTGCTGGCTTCGATCAGACCAACGTGGTCGAAGTCCCAACTGACCGAGCCGGATGCACCGAGCTGGCCCTTGCGGAACAGCACGCGGATCTCGGCCACGGTGCGGTTGACGTTGTCGGTCAGGCACTCGACGATCACTGGTACCTGATGCGGGGCGAAGCCCTCGTACTGGGTACGCTCGTAGTTGATCACTTCACCGGACAGACCGGCGCCTTTCTTGATGGCGCGTTCGAGGGTGTCCTTGGGCATCGAGGCTTTCTTGGCCTGGTGCACGGCCAGGCGCAGCTTGGGGTTCATGTCCGGGTCGGCGCCGTTACGCGCGGCGAGCATGATTTCCTTCACCAGCTTGCCGAAGATCTTGCCTCGGGCATTGGCGGCGGCTTCTTTGGGTTTGGCTTTCCACTGGGCGCCCATCTGGGGTCTCCTGGCCGATAGGTGAGAGGGTGTCGCGGTGCGCAGAGGCGGCCGGACGATCACTTAGGCTGCGGATTCTAGTGCCTTGCGGCGCCGGCGGCACGCGCAATTTCCTGGAGGGTGTTGGCGGCGGCGGAGGGCCGACGCAGCGAGGCTGCGCCGGCAGGCTGGAGCTCAGGCGTCCGGTGAGTGGCTGCCGAGCAGGGTCTGGCCGTGCTTTTTCTCGCGCTTGGCCATGCGTTTCTCATGCGCCGTTTTCAGTGGTTTCTTCTTGCCTTCTTTGTGTGAATCCATGCTTTTGCTCATGGTCGCGTCTCCGGGAAGCAGTTCATTGACTGGGGGGATGCGTTCGGGTCACTGCCACCTCCTCGGCCCTTGTAGCCGACTGCAATGCGGTATCGCCTTACAAGCATAGCTGGCGGGCAACACCCTGTTGCGAATCTTGGGTCGTCACGCTGTTGGGTTTTTCTATGCTTGGGCGTTGTCGCCACTTGATCGAGGAGCTCGCCATGCCCCGTTTACTTCAGCGTTTCGCCGCCGCGCTCGGCCTGTTTGTGCTGCTGGGCGGCGCCCCGCTTCTGGCGCACGCGGACGCCTTGCGTATCGGCATCATCGGCACCGGCAATATCGGCGGCGCGCTGGCGCGATTGTGGGTCGAAGCGGGGCCTGAGGTGATGATGTCCTCGCGCAATCCCGAACGCCTGCAGCCGCTTGCCATTGAGCTGGGCGAGCGTGCCCGCGTCGGCACCCCGCGAGAGGCGGCGGCCTTTGGCAAGGTGGTTTTGCTGGCCGTACCCTATGGCGCGACGCCGCAGGTCGGGCGCGACTACGCCTCTGAGCTGGCTGGCAAGGTGGTGCTGGACGCCGGTAATCCCCGTCCGGGACGCGACGGGCCGATGGCCGAGGAGGCGGTCGAGATGGGCGCCGGATTGGCTTCGCAGCAGTTTCTGCCAGGCGTGCGCCTGGTGCGCGCGTTCAATGCCATCTCTGCGCACAACCTGCGCAGCCAGGCCCATCGCAGCGGCGAGAAGCTGGCCATCCCGCTGGCCGCAGATGACGAGGCGGCGCTGGAGGTGGCGGCGCGTCTGGTGACCGATGCCGGCTTCGATCCGGTGATCGTCGGGCCGCTGGTCAGCGCCAAGGCCTTCGACTTCAACAGCGGTGTGTCGGCGCGCATGCCCACCGCGCGTGAGCTGCGCGAATTGCTGGGGCTGTGATGGCGCTTGCCTGGCTTGCTCGGGCCAGGGAACATGACGGCCCTGCGCAATCATCAAAAGGAGTTGTTCATGTCGCGTCGGATGCTGATCTCGGCTCTGCTGCTGGCGGCGGGAATGGTCCAGGCAGCACCCGAGCAGGTGCCGCTGTACCGGGAAATCAAGGATTGGGTGATCGCCTGCGACAACCTGCGGGCATGCCAGGCGCTGAGTGCCACGCAAGGCTTTGATTACACGCCATTGAGTCTTCATCTGCAGCGTGCTGCGGGTGCGCAGGCGCCGTTGGCGTTGTCGCTGCACTATGCGGGGCGAGGTGGATATGCACCGCTGCAGCTCGATGGTCACGCATTATCCAGTGCCGGGCGCCTGCGCCTGGTGGACAAGGATGGTGAAGCACTGCTGGCGGCCGAGGGGGCCGATGCCCAGGTCGTGCTGGCCGAATTGCGTAATGGTGCGCAGCTGCGTATGGCAGGCGATGGCGGGCACCAGGCGGTGGTGTCGCTCAGTGGGCTGTCCGCTGCATTGCTGCTCATGGATGCCGTGCAGGGGCGGATGGATACCCGCACGGCGTTGTACCGGTCGGGTACGCGCCCTGACAGCGAGGTGCCGGCGCCGCCGCAGGCGCCACGTCTGCGTGCCTATCCTGGCGCTGCGCCACTGAGCGAAGTCGAACAGCATGACATCGCCCGGCACCTGATGGCCGCGACGCGCAACCAGTGGTTCGAGGAGGGCATGACAGACGAGCCTGAGGCCGAGGCCTTCGCGCTCAACGAGCGCGAGGCGTTGGTCATCATTCGTACCTGGTGTGCGGCCTACAACTGCGATTTCGCGGTCTATCGCGTCAGCCGTCAGTCGCCGTATGTCGAGCAGGACATGCAGATCGATCCGCTGCCGTTGGGGCACGATGGGTTATCCGGCTGGGTCAGTTATCAGCCGCAGACAGGCGAGCTGGCATACCTGCACAAGGGGCGTGGCATTGCCGATTGCGGCGAGTCGGGTAGTTGGCGCTTCGATGGCGAGCGTTTTCAGCTGGCCTCGTTCAGCTTCCTGAACCGCTGTGCGGGGCGTAACCCCGGCGAGTGGCCGCAGCTGTGGCGGGTGATCGAGCCCTGAACCGGCGTGGGTAGTGGGGCGCGGTGCGCACGGCGCACCCTACGGCAGCGTCGCATCGCGTCGGCGCCAGCCATCGAGCAAACGTCCGCTCCAGACTTTCATAGCCAGCAACGCCTGGATCAGATCCTCGAGCGCCTGCCGCAAAAGCGCCCGCAAGGCTGAGCCGGTTATCGTAGGGTGCGCCGTGCGCACCAGGGCTTCAGGCAGTATCGGGTCACGATCCAGAAAGCGGTGCGCACGGCGCCCCCTACGGACGGGGCGGTTAGAGGTAGCGCCAGATCAGCTGCAGCCCGGCCAGCAGGATGCCCAACCGGGCAATGCGGTAGAACCACAGGTGGTTGACGCGCGATTGCAGCCACAGGCCGCTCCATACGCCCAGCGGTACGATGGGCGCGAGCATCAGGCTCAGCAGCAGGTTCTCCTCGGTGAACTGGCCCAGCGCCGCGTAGGGGAACAACTTGGCGGCGTTGGTCAGCAGGAAGAACAGGTTGATGGTGGCGACGAAGCGCACCTTGTCCAGTTGTTGCGGCAGCAGGTGCATCATCACCGGCGGGCCGCCAGCGTGGGCGACGAAGCTGGTGAAGCCGGCCAGGCTCGACAGCAGTGTGCCGCGCCCTTTGTGCAGCGGGCGTGGCGCCTGGCTGCCAACCACCAGGCCGAGCCCGACGAACGTGATGGCGATGGCGCCGATCAGCAGGCCGATGGCGCGTTCGTCGAACAAGCCGAAGGTCATCGAGCCGATGGCGATGCCGATCACTGCACCCGGCAGCATGACCTTGAGATTGGCCATATCCCACTTGCCCCAGTAGGCCTTCAGGCCCACCACATCGGCCAGGCAGAGAATCGGCAGCATCACCGCCACCGCCTGTTTCGGCGAAGTGGCCAGTGCCAGCAATGGCACGGCGATGCCGCCCAGGGCGCCGCCGAAGCCGCCCTTGGACAGCCCGGTGAGAAACACGGCGGGCAAGGCGAACAGAAGGAAATCGTGCAGAGTCATCGGCTTGGCGTAACGCTACAAAAGCGCGCAGGTTAGCAGCCGTCAGTGGCTGTGTGGCTTTTTTCCATGGCGTCTGTGTCTATCTGCTGCGGGGTGAGGCTGCTCTAATGCCGGCTCACTCAACCTGAGGTTTGTGCTCATGACACCCAAGGATCTGCTGCTGGCGCTGCTGGTGATCGTCGTCTGGGGGCTGAACTTCGTGGTGATCAAGGTCGGTCTGCATGGCATGCCGCCGATGCTGATGGGCGCTCTGCGCTTCATGCTCGCAGCCTTTCCGGCGATCCTCTTCGTGCGGCGGCCGCAGGTGCCGCTGCGCTGGATGCTGGCCTATGGCATGACCATTTCAGTGGGGCAGTTCGCCTTTCTCTTCTATGCCATGTACGTCGGCATGCCGGCTGGCCTGGCGTCGCTGGTGCTGCAGTCGCAGGCGTTCTTCACCCTGTTCTTCGCCGCGCTGTTTCTCGGCGAGCGGCTGCGTCGCAGCAACCTGTTCGGTTTGCTGGTGGCGGCCAGCGGTCTGGTGTTGATCGGTCTGCAGGGCGGGCAGGCGATGACCCTGGCGGGCTTCGCCCTGACCATTGCGGCGGCCTCGATGTGGGCGCTGGGCAACGTGGTCACGCGCAAGCTGGGCAAGGTCAATCTGGTCGGCCTGGTGGTCTGGGGCAGCCTGATTCCACCGCTGCCTTTCCTGGCATTGTCGCTGTGGCTGGAAGGGCCGGAGCTGATCGGTCAGTCGCTGCGCACGCTCAGCCTGGACTCGCTGCTGGTGCTGGCTTACCTGGCGTTCGGCGCCACCATCCTCGGTTACGGGCTTTGGAGTCGCTTGCTTTCGCGCTATCCGGCCAGCCAGGTGGCGCCGTTTTCGCTGCTGGTGCCGGTGGTGGGGATCAGCTCCTCGGCACTGTTGCTCGGCGAGCGCCTCGGCAGCCTGCAGATGGTCGGTGCGGCGTTGGTCATGGCCGGGCTGCTGATCAATGTCTGGGGCGGGCGTTTGCTCGATGGCTGGCGTCAGCGCGAGGCGACGCTGCGGTAGGGTGCGCTGTGCGCACCGCTTTCTGAATCGTGACCCGATATTGCCTGAGGCCCTGGTGCGCACGGCGCACCCTACAACGGTTGGCTCAGTCTTGCGGACGTCTGCTCGATGGCTGGCGTCAGCGCGAGCCGACACTGCGGTAGGGTGCGCTGTGCGCACCGCTTTTTGAATCGTGCCCCGATATTGCCTGGAGCCTTGGTGCGCACGGCGCACCCTACAACGGTTGGCTCAGTCTTGCGGACGTTTGCTCGATGGCTGGCGCCAGTGCGAGGCGACGCTGCGGTAGGGTGCGCTGTGCGCACCGCTTTTTGAATCGTGCCCCGATATTGCCTGAGGCCCTGGTGCGCACGGCGCACCCTACGACTGGTTGTCAACGTCTGGGGCGGAGGTTTGCTCGATGGCTGGCGCCAGTGCGAGGCGACGCTTCGGTAGGGTGCGCTGTGCGCACCGCTTTCTGAATCGTGCCCCGATATTGCCTGGAGCCTTGGTGCGCACGGCGCACCCTACGACTGGTTGTCAACGTCTGGGGTGGACGTTTGCTCGATGGCTGGCGCCAGTGCGAGGCGACGCTTCGGTAGGGTGCGCTGTGCGCACCGCTTTTTGAATCGTGACCCGATATTGCCTGAGGCCCTGGTGCGCACGGCGCACCCTACGACTGGTTGTCAAGTCTGGGGCGGAGGTTTGCTCGATGGCTGGCGCCAGTGCGAGGCGACGCTTCGGTAGGGTGCGCTGTGCGCACCGCTTTCTGAATCGTGCCCCGATATTGCCTGGAGCCCTGGTGCGCACGGCGCACCCTACGACAACGGGCTCAGTCTTGCGGGCGCTTTTGCGGCAGACGTTCGGGGGATCTGATCGAAGCCCAGGCGGGCAGCCAGACGATCCTTCATCGCCTGGCCGCGCTGGCGACTCTTCGGTCTAGTCAGGTCAGTCCTGGCGGCTGGTGACTTCCAGCAGGTGGTAGCCGAACTGGGTCTTCACCGGGCCCTGTACCACGCCGACCGGCGCGCTGAAGACGACGGTGTCGAATTCCTTGACCATCTGACCGGGGCCGAACGAGCCCAGATCGCCGCCGCTGCGGCCGGACGGGCAGGAAGAATTGTCTTTGGCCAATTGGGCGAAGTCGGCACCGCCTTCGATGGCGGCTTTCAGTTCGTTGCACTTGTCTTCGCTGGCAACCAGGATGTGGCGGGCAGTGGCGCGGGCCATGGGAGTACCTCCTATCAATGAAGGTGCAGAGCCTAGCGCAATCGCTTCCACAAGCAAACGGTAGTCCGTTCGTCCATTTGCCTGGAGTTCTTAGGTGTCTGGCTTGTCCCATTTTCTGTAAGTGGGCATGTGCCCTGAACTCGGGTTTCACTGAGGAGACTTGCGGATGAACACCCTGAGCATCGACGGTTGGCGCAAGGCCGACAACGACAGCAAATCTATCCCCATCGGTACCCTGCAGTTCTATGTCAGCGAGGCGGAGCACCTGCGCCTGGAACGGGCCGAAGAAGAGCTGCAACGCAGCGGGCTCAAAGACACGATGATTGACGCCGACATGCAGACGCTGGAGTTGACCATGCCCAATGGCTTCGGCCCGCTGAGCGAATGCAAATGGCGCGTATACATCGGCGGCGAAGAGAGGCGGGGCCAGTTTCATCTGGTCGGCTACAGTGCCGAAGATGGCTGCCTGATCTACAGCAATGCGGTGATGGTCGACCTGTTGGGTTGACCAGGACAGGCAAAACCTTGCCCCGCGGTGGCAAGCCGCTGCCGCGAATGGATGCGCAACCCGCGTAATGACGGGCCTGCAGTGGCTGGCCCGGAATCTGCTTTGCATGAGGCGAACGGATTTCGCGGAGGCCTCATGACCAGTATCAATAACAGCATGCCTGCCATGCTCAGCTACTACGGCAGTCAGCTCAACAATCGCTCGAGCGCAGGCAGTGGCGACACCGGCGACCAGGCCAGTCAGGACCCGCTGGCCGACCTCCGGCGTTTCGCCCAGCAGGTGGTGGCGCGCAGTGATGGCGGACTGCTGCGTGCGATGAATGGCGGCGCGGCGCAACCCGGCAACGCCGTGCAGCCCACTGGCGACAGCCAGCCGGCGACACCTTCGGTGATTCAATTGCCGGACGTGATGCAACTCGATCGCGACGATGCCGCCACGCTGCTGGCGCAGGTACAGAAGATGGTGGATGCCGGCATGGAGGGCAGCGTGCGCATCTCCGGCTACAACGGCGACCAGCAGACCGACTCGCTGGAGACCTACCGTCAGTGGCTGCAGGAGAAGGGTGGGGTCAGCATCTACGTCTGATTCACACCCGTTCAGCCCTGAACGGGCTCTACGTCCTCTCGTATGATCACCCGGTTACGCCCGGCGCGTTTGGCCGCATAGGTGCGCCTGTCCGCCGCCAGCATCAGCTCGTCCAGTGATTGCCCGTCCACCCCGAAGCAGGCCACGCCGGCGCTCAGGGTCATGTGCAGTGTGGCCTCATCCACCGCCAGCGGCTGCGCAGCCAGGCGTTCGCGCAGGCTCTCGGCGATTTCTCGGGCTTGCGTCGCCGTGCTGCCTGGCAACAGCACGGCAAATTCCTCGCCGCCCAGGCGGCAGAACAGATCGTTGACCCGCAAACGCTGCGCCAGCACCGTGGCGAAGTGAACCAGGGCGCGGTCGCCGACCTCGTGGCCAAAGCGGTCGTTGATCTGCTTGAAGTGATCGATATCGACGAATACCAGCGAAAGCGGCGTGCCATTGCGCTGTGAATGGGCACGCTCGCGCTCGAATACCTCGGCCAGCTTCAGCCGGTTTGGCAGACCGGTGAGGGAATCGGTAGTCGCCTGATCGGTCAGACGCTGCTCGTTGAGCAGGCGGCTGCGCTCGTAGATATGCGCAAAAGTCATCACTGCCAGGCTGGCCAGGCCAAGATTGGCGATGATCTCGATGTTTTGCAGCAATTGATCAGAGGCAAACCGCCGGCTGAAGACGAACAGGCCGATGCCGACGAACAGCACCGAGCCGTACATGCCCAGACGTAGCCCCAGCAGCAGATAGCAGATGATTGGAATCGACTGTATCCAGGCGAACACCGCGAAGGTGGTGTGGGTCTGAGCCAGCGCCAAAATCATGATGCTGAAGAACGGCAGCAGGTAAACCGCGGTCAATAGCTGCAAGTTGTGCGTTCTGTCGACGATGGTCAGCAGATACAGCGACACAGCGGCGTAGCCGATCTCCAGACCGGCCAGCAGCCAGTTGTCGTGCAGCAGATTGACCACGGAGAAGAACAAACCACCGCTCAAGGTGATCCATAGCAAGGCCTTGAGGACCAGGCGACGATGTTGTTCGTTCTTGGCGAAGTAACCGGGCATCAGTGTTCTCGAGCGGGAGAGGCAAGTGCGTAAATTGTTCGATGGCGGCAGATGGCGTCATGCAGGAACCCTGCCGTTCGGCCGCGATGCCAGTGCGTGCGGGCGTTCGATGGGACCAGGAAACCGGCCATGATCCTGCGCCGGGAATTGCGTCAGAATCACGACGTTAGTTGGGAGAGGACGGTATGACAACAACAATGGACAAATGGGGATGGCAACGCTGCCTGCTGGCGCTGCTGCTGATGGGCTTTGGGGGCGCGGCTCAGGCCGCTGAGGACCTTGCGCTTATCGAGACGATCAACAGCTACCGCAGCGAGGTGCAACGCTGCGGCGTGCAGGCCTCCGAGCCACTGCCACCGTTGACCAACGACCCACGCCTGATCCTGCCTGCCAATGGCACCGCGGACCTGCAGGATTCGCTGAGCGCGGCCGGTTACCCGTTGGTCAACGTACAGGCCATCACGCTCTCCGGCCCGCGCAATGCGCAGGCCGCCATGCAGGCCCTGAGCGAGAGCTTCTGCCGCGTGTTGCTCGATCCGCAATTCATCGACATCGGTGTCAGCCAGCAGGATCGTGACTGGCGCATCGTGCTGGCAAGGCCGCTACTCAGTGCGCGCCTGCAAACCTGGCAGACCGAGGGGGAAAGTCTGCTGCTGCTGGTCAATTCGGCCCGCGCCGAGGCGCGCCAATGCGGTGACCAGCGCTTTGCCGCTGCCGCGCCGCTGGTGTGGAATGCCGAGCTGGGTAGCGCCGCCGAGAGCCACAGCCGGGCCATGGCCAACGGCAACTTCTTCGCCCACCAGGGGCGCGACGGCCTGACGCCGGGTGACCGCGCGGAACTGGCGGGTTACGGCGGTAGCAAGGTCGGCGAGAACATCGCCGCGGCGCTGGATAGCACCGCCAAGGTGGTCGAGGGCTGGCTGGCCAGCTCCGGGCACTGCGCCAACATCATGAATCCGGCGTTCAGCGAACTAGGCGCTGCCTACGCCAACGACCCGCAGAGCGATGCTGGCATCTACTGGACGGCGCTGTTCGGCGGGCAATGAGCCAGTGGCTCAGGCGACGCCGAATACCTGGGCCAGGTGCTGCTCGTAGCGCACCACGTCGCGCTCGATGTTCGGCACCTTCATCACGTCGTTGCAGATGAAGGTGGGCAGGCCGCTCATGCCGAGGAATTCGTTGGCCTTGTGGAAGGGGAAGTACACCGCGTCCACGCCTTTGCCTTCGAAGAAATCGGTCGGGTCTTCGAAGGCCTGTACCGGGGCGTTCCAGGTCAGCGACAGCATGTACTGCTTGCCCTGGATCAGGCCGCCGCTGCCGTACTTCTGCGAGGCGTCGGAACGGGTACGGCCGTCGCTGGCATAGAGGCTGCCGTGACCGGCGGTGAACACCTCGTCGAGGTACTTCTTCACCGTCCAGGGTGCGCCCATCCACCAGCCGGGCATCTGGTAGATCACCACGTCGGCCCAAAGGAATTTCTGTACTTCGCCTTCCACGTCGTAGCCGCCGTCGATGAAGGTGGTCTTGACGTCGAAGCCGGCGCGGTCGAGAAAGGCCAGCGCCGCGTCATGCAGGGTGCTGTTGTACTGGCCGTGGGAGTGGGCAAAGGCTTTGCCGCCGTTGAGCAGGAGGATCTTTTTCATGGGGGTTCTCCAAAAATGTGGCGGCAGGTTATCCGGCCCTGCGCGTGCGAAACACCCCAAAACGGTCAAATGATTGTTGACTTAAAGTTATGAAAGGCTTGTCGAATGCTGCGCTATGGTGAGGCATCTTCCCACATCGAGGAACCTGCTCCATGTACGGCTTCATCCTTCACGCCCACACCAGACCCGAACAGGCCGAGGCCTTCGAGCAACTGTTTCGCGCTTACGTCGAACCCAGTCGTGCCGAGCCCGGCTGCATCGAATATCACATGCTGCGCGACGCGCAGGACCCAACGCTATTCATCTTCTACGAGGTGTGGGCGTCACGGGAGGCGCTGGCCGAGCACACGGCCCTGCCGCACATGCGCGCGTTTCACGACACGCGCATGGACTACCTGCGTCGTGATTTCGAGATTCGTGAAATCGAGATGCTCAGCCCGGCCCGTTGAGTGAGTCGCTGAAAACCCGGTGCGCACGACCTGGGCGGCCCCGCGACACCCTACGGGCGTGTCGCTGCTGGTGCGCACGGCGCACCCTACGGGGCGCGTCGTTGTTGGTGCGCATGGCGCACCCTACGGAGCACGTCGCTGCTGGTGCGCACGGCGCACCCTACGGAGCACGTCGCTGTTGGTGCGCATGGCGCACCCTGCGGAGCGTGTCGCGCTTGGTACTACGGAGCACGTCGCTGTTGTAGGGTGCGCCGTGCGCACCGAGGCCAAGACGATGCAGCCGCAGGCCCGAGCACAAGCCGACGACACAAGCGTTGCGGCCGTTCAAGCCCGCTCGGGAACGGCAGGGCGCTTTCGGCCCATCTGCTTGCTGGCCATGCTCATCAGGCGCTGAAAGGTGGGGCAGCTCAGGTGGTTGTCGGCCGGGCAGAGCGCCGCATGGCGCAGCCCGTCGCGAATGGCGGACAGGCGGCGAATGGTGTGATCCAACTGCTCTGCCTTGCGTTCCAGTTGCTCACGGTCGATGGCAGGACCGCCCTCGGCAGCCAGCATCTCGGCGATAGCGTCCAGTGAGAAACCGGCCGTGCGCCCGAGTGCGATCAACGACAGGCGCTGCAGCACCGACTCGGCGAAGACTCGCTTCAGGCCATTGCGCCCGATGGAGTGGATCAGCCCTTTTTCTTCGTAGTAACGCAAGGTCGAGGCCGGCAGACCTGACCAGCGCGCGACTTTTCCGATATCCAGCTCTTTCATGCTTGACCTCAAGTCGACTTTAACTGGCAGCCTTGTTTTGAAGGCTTTTCAGATAGATTAGATGGAGGTGCGTATGGCAGTCGAGATCATCATGTTGGGTATTGGCGCAACGCTGTTGATGGACCTGTGGGCGCTGGCGCGCAAGCGCTGGTTCGGTGTGGCGGCGCTGGATTACGCCTGGGTCGGGCGTTGGCTGGGGCACATGGGGCATGGGCAGTTTCGCCATGCGGCGATTGGCAAGGCGCCCACAGTGCCCGGTGAGCGTGCGCTGGGCTGGATCTTTCATTACCTGACCGGGCTGTTATTTGCCGCGTTGTTCCTGGCCTGGGTTGGCGAAGCCTGGCTGCTGCGCCCCACGCTTGCGCCGGCGCTGGCCTTTGGTGCGCTCAGCATGGCAGCGCCCCTGCTGCTGATGCAGCCGGCGTTCGGCATGGGCGTGGCCGCTTCACGAACGCCGCAGCCCTGGCGGGTGCGTGTGCGTGCGTTACTGACCCATCTGGTATTCGGCCTGGGCCTGTACCTGATGGGGCTGTTGGCTCAATGGCTGTAACCCGGCTTCTGGCGAATGGTCTTGAGCAGGTCGTCCGGGCTGATGTGGCCGACTACCTGAGTGGCGGCGCTGCCCGGTTGCGGCAGGTCGAGGATGTGGCCCTTCATCTTGCCGATCACGTGCATCTCGCACGGCTTGCAGTCGAACTTCAGGGTCAGCACTTCATCCCCATGTACGAGCTGCATCGGCGCCACCTTGGTGCGTACGCCGGTCACGCCCTTGGCCTGCTTCGGGCACAGGTTGAAGGAGAAGCGCAGGCAGTGCTTGGTGATCATCACCGGCACTTCGCCGGTTTCCTCGTGCGCCTCGTAGGCCGCGTCGATCAGTTGCACGCCGTGGCGATGGTAGAAGTCGCGCGCCTTCTGGTTGTAGACGTTGTAGAGGAACGACAGGTGCGACTCCGGGTACACCGGCGCCGGGTCGGTCTCGGCCTTGCGGCTACCGCGCGGGTGAGCGGCGACGCGCGCTTCGGTCAGCGCCTCGATGGCGTCACGGCGCAGTGCCTTGAGCTGCGAGTTGGGCACGAAGAACGCCTGCGGCGCATCCAGCGCCACGCTCTGGGCGTGGTAGATGGTGGTGCCGAGCTGGGTGAGCAGGTCGCGCAGGCCATCGAGCGCCTGTTCCGGCTTGTTGGCGACGCCAAACGGGCCGGGCAGAGCGACGTCGACGCTGATGCCTTCTTCGCTGGTGGCGATGAGTTTCAGCGCGTCCTCACGCAGCTCGGCCTTCCAGCTGACGCCGATACGGCGTTCGGCGCTGGTGCGCTGCAGCGCCTGCTGCCAGTTGTGGTCGAGGTTGCGGCTCAGTGGATGATTCGGGCGCAGGCGGAACAGCCCTTCGGGCATTTCGTTGGGCTCGACGCGGTAGCGGTAGCGCTTCTCGCCGTCTTCCTCGAACTCCGCCTTGAGTTCGGCGATGTTGGCGCGGAACCCCACAACTTCGCGCTTGACCAGCACATTGAGGCCGTCGCCGTTGGACAGCGGCCCGTGAGTCACGGCGATCAGGTCGCGCTTGCCCACTTTCTCGACAAAGCCCACAGACAGCCCGGTGAAGGTCGGCGAGTCGAAGGCGCCGATATCCACCTTGCGCTCGGTGACGAAGTAATCGGTGCTGCCGCGATGGAAGGTCTTGTCCGGGTCGGGCACGAAGAAGTGCGCGGTACGGCCGCTGGAAGCGCGGGCCAGGTCCGGGCGGTCTTCGAGGATGGCGTCGAGCTCGCGGCGGTAGTGGGCGGTGATGTTCTTCACATAGGCCACATCCTTGTAGCGGCCCTCGATCTTGAACGAGCGCACGCCGGCCTCGACCAGGGCGCGCAGGTTGGCGCTCTGGTTGTTGTCCTTCATCGACAGCAGGTGTTTCTCGTAGGCGATCACGCCGCCTTTTTCATCCTTGAGGGTGTAGGGCAGGCGGCAGGCCTGCGAGCAGTCGCCGCGGTTGGCGCTGCGCCCGGTTTGCGCGTGGGAGATGTTGCACTGGCCGGAAAAGGCCACGCACAGCGCGCCGTGAATGAAGAATTCGATGGCCGCGTCGGTGGCGTTACTGATGGCGCGGATTTCCTGCAGGTTCAGCTCGCGCGCCAGCACCAGCTGGGAGAAGCCGGCCTGGTCGAGAAACCTGGCCCGCTCCAGCGTGCGGATGTCGGTCTGGGTGCTGGCATGCAGCTCGATGGGCGGAATATCCAGCTCCATCACCCCCATGTCCTGCACGATCAGTGCATCCACGCCCGCGTCGTAGAGCTGGTGGATCAGCGCGCGCGCCGGCTCCAGCTCGTCGTCATGCAGAATGGTGTTGATCGTGGTGAACACCCGCGCGTGATAGTGGCGGGCGAACTCCACCAGCCTGGCGATATCGCTCACTTCGTTGCAGGCATTGTGCCGCGCGCCGAAGCTCGGGCCGCCGATATAGACGGCGTCGGCGCCATGCAGGATGGCCTCGCGGGCGATCTCGACATCACGCGCAGGGCTGAGCAGTTCCAGGTGGTTCTTGGGCAGGGACATGGTGTTTTCTTTTATCAGGCTGGCACACGGGCAAGGCGCGCATTGTACCGGGCTGTTGGCCTGTGGGCACTCGCCAGATGCCGGACGGCTGGTAATACGCACCGATGGCGGTAAAGTAGCGGCCTTTTTCAGGCGGAGGCGTGGCGATGGACAACAGAGGGTTGGAGAAGCTCGATCAGTGGCTGCTCAAGTACGGCAACGATGACTCGATCCTGTCCGCCAGCGAGCTGGACGGTTATTTCGCCGCCATCGTCTCCGGGCCGCGTCAGGTCGCGCCGGCCGTCTGGTATTCGGCGATCTGGGCCGACCAGCCGCCGCAATGGCCGAGCGACAAGGATGGCGAACGCTTCATGAAGCTGGCCGTCGAGCTGATGAGCGAGGCGGCCTACATGCTCAGCGAGGAGCCGGATGACTACGAGGCCATCTTCCTCGCTGACGATAACGGCAAGGGCGAGAAGCTGATCGTCTCGGAATGGTGCGCGGGCTACCTGCGCGGCGCTGCGGTTGCCGGTTGGCTGGAGGAGGCGCTGCCCGACTCGGTGCAGGCAGCCCTGGCGCTGATCACCCTGCATGGCGATGAAAGTGGCAGCGAGACGCTCAAGGCCATGTCCGATGCCGAATACGAGGCCAGCACGGCGATGCTCGAACCGGCTGCTGTCGAGCTTTACGAGTACTGGCAGGAGAATCTGCAACCCGTGTTGCCGGTGCGCCGTGATGACGCCAAAGTCGGGCGCAACGATCCGTGCAGCTGCGGCAGCGGCAAGAAGTACAAGCAGTGCTGCATGCGCTGACCGGTTGCCGTCACCCTGTCTGGCGAGCGAGCCGATGTCGTGCTCAACTTCAGTGCGGGTCCTCGGGCATGGGCAGCAGTTCGGAGCGCGCGCCGAAAACCTGCATCACGTCACTCACCGACATCCACCAGTCGTCATGCCACTTGAGTACGCGCATGCGTTTGTCTGCGGTGTTCAGCTGTCGATAGCTGGGCGGGCTGGAGCTGCTTAACAGGTTCGGCAGCAAGACGTGGCAGAACCAGCTGCGCAGGCGCTCGGCGCGTGAGCTGGTGCTGCTCAGGCTCAGGCGTAGCAGGTTTTCCAGATCGATCGTGGCTTGAGGCGATTGCTCATTGCCGAAGAGAATCCCCTCCGGCCGGCAATGCAGCAGCAGGGCGGTTTCTTCGTCCGCCAACTCCAGGGCCTGGCAAACGGCCTGCGCGGCGAACCAGAAGCGGCCGTCGGCGGCGCGCCGTACGGTGAAGCGGATATCTTCGAAGATGAGGTGGATCGAACTGGTCATGACGCCCTCCCTGGTGCATGAAACAACGGTCTGTTGAATGCAATGAAACCATGAATTTCATTTAATATACAACTGACTGTTCAATCAAGCATGGAAGCGGAACTTAACGTCCGCGTCCATGACCGAGAAAACCGAATTCGCCCAGCGCCTGCGTGGCGCCATGATTGCGGCTGGATATCCAGATCGCCCTGCTGTGCTCGAGCGCGAGTTCAATTCGCGTTACTGGGGCCGTTCCGTGACCTTCCAGGCGGTCTCCCGCTGGTTGCGTGGCGAGGCAATACCGTCGCAGGACAAATTGCAGGTCCTTGCCGAGTGGCTGCGCATCGAACCGCAGGTACTGCGCTTTGGCGAACAGGCCGGCGCTGCCGTGCGCGAGCAGCGTGGCCGTTGGGAAGATCCCAAGTTCTATCAGGAACGTGAGGTCATCGAGGCCTTTCTGGCCCTGCCGGCAGCACAACGCAAGGTGGCGCGCGAAGTGGTGATGGCCTTGGCTGTTGCAGCCAAGGCTGACTCCGGCAAGAAGCCTGGCTGAGGCCCTGCCTGAAGTCAGTCGTGTTTGTGATTGTCAATTACCTGCCGGCAATGCGTACTTCGCCTGACGCCGGCGAGTGAGCAGACGCCATGTTCACCCCAGCAGTTCGGCAAACGCCCTGTCCGCTTCCAGCACCGCCGGCAAGGCTTCGAACAGCATGGTCAGGTCTACTTCCTCGAATAACGGGCCTTCCAGATTCTGCTTCGCGTGTTCGCTGACGCCGTCCAGCTCGATGGTTTGCGCAACGATTACCGACTGTGCGACCAGGCGCGCGTAGCGGCCGTCACCGGGCGCCTGAGTCGGCCGTGCCTGATAGGCAATGGCGTGCTGGATAAGCGCAGGCAGCTGCCAGCGGCGCGCCAGTTCCGCGCCCACTTCCGGGTAGCCGAAGCCCAATTGCAGGGTTTCCTCGGCGGCGTGGGCTGCGGCTTCACGTTTCGGATGACGGTTCATGCGCCTGGCGAAATCCGGCGCGCCGGTCTGGATCAGCAGTTCGCCAATGTTGTGCATCATGCCGCAGGTGAAGGCCGCGTCGGTGTCCAGCTTCAGCTGCTTGGCCAGGCTGCGGGCGATACTGGCGACGCGAAAGCTGCGAATCCAGAAACCCTTGAGGTCGAAGCCGGTATCGACCTGAAACGCCCCTGTCATCGCCGAGGCCAGCACCAGCGTGCGCAGGGTATTGAAACCCAGGCGCATGGCGGCGTCCTCCACGCTCACGGCTTCACGAACTCCACGAAAACGCGGCGAATTGGCCAGGCGCAGAACCTTGGCGGCGATGACCGGGTCACGCTCGATGTTGCGCGCCACGCTTTCCAGGCTGGAGGAAGGATTGTCGAACTGTTGGATCAGATCCTGCGCAACCTTGGGAATACTGGGCAGGGTGTGCAGTTGGGCGAACAGACTCTCTATGTCCATGGCAACTCCGATAGGGACGTACGCTGCAGTGATGGCTGATGAAAAGTGCCTCTTGAGCATAGCTGTGCCTATCGCTGCAGCCAGTTCCACACTGCTATCTAGAGTCTTCTTCATGGGTGTTACCCGATTGAAACACCAGCCCCGAGGGGCTGGCATGTCGGGGAGGGCTTACTGACGCGGTGCGGTGCTGGTTTCGGCCGCTGCAGACCAAACGCGGTAGCGCACTTCGACATCCTTTGGCGCGTAGATCACCAGCGGCAGCTTGCTGTTGTAGCGCACCAGTTGCGGCTCACCGCCAACGCGCACGAAGGCCTGCTTGCGGCTGCCGTCCGGGCAGGCCATCAGGGTGCTCATGGCCGGGCCGACCTGGCCCAGCTCGTAGTAGCTGTAGCCCCAGCCTTCCACGGTCTTTTCCTGCCACTGACCGCCCAGGCGTTGCGGGTTGCAATCCACTTCCAGGGTCTTGCCGGCGATGATCTCTACCTTGTGCTCGGCTTCGTTGGCTTGCGCCGGTAGTTCGATCACATGGCGGTTATAGCCGTCGGCAGCGGCGGGGTAGGGCTTGAGCGCTTCCGGGGTTGCCGCGCAGGCAACCAGCGGCAGCGCGCAAGCGAGGGAGAGCAGTGGCAGTTTGAGTCGGTTCATGATGATTCCTTGCTGAAAGGCCTTCTGGCCTGTCCGTGGTTGGGAAATCGCCTGATCGGCGGAGCAGCACTGACCTTGGTGAATAGGCCAATTTTCCGTGCTTTTCAAGAAGTTTCAGGGCGCCTCGGTTGAGGGTTTAAGCTCGGCGGGCAAGGCTTGCTGAAGGTAATCCATGAACAGGCGCACCTTGGGCGTGAGCTCGTAGCGGTCACGTACGCACAGGTAATAGTCCAGCGGAGCGCTGGTCGCCCGGCTGTGCGTTGGCGTGGCCGAGGAGAACAGTTCGACCAGTTCACCGCGAGCCAGATAGGGGGCGGCGACAAAGGACGCTAGCCGGGTGATGCCGCCGCCTGCCACGGCGCACTGCGCCAGGACATCGATATCGTTGCTGCTCATGCCCACTCTGACCTGAGCATCGAAATGCACGCCCTCGCGGACGAAGCCCCAGCGCAACAGGCGTCCGTCGGTGGCGAAGCGAAACAGCAGGCAGTCGTGGTCGCGCAACTGTTCGGGTTCGCTAGGGTGTCCGGCGCGTTGCAGATAGGCCGGTGCGGCGCAGAAGCGCGTCTGCGCGGTGGCGATGCGCCTGGCCACCAGGCCCTCCTGCAACTGCTGTGCGATGTGGATGCTGATATCCACGCCTTCCTGGACGTGATCGACAGTGGCGTCGGTGGTCAGCAATTCGCAGCGGATACGCGGATGTTGCGCCATGAAACCGGGGAGCAGCGGAGCCAGTACGTGACGACCGAACGCTGCGCTGGCAGCAATGCGTAACTGCCCGCGTGGCTCGTCCTGCAGGTCGGCGATGGCTGCGCGAGCGAGTTCCAGCTCCTGAAGCACAGCTTGCACGCGCTCGAAATACAACGAGCCAGCGTCGGTGAGTGCCAGCCTTCGGGTGGTACGGGTGAGCAGGCGCAGGCCGAGGCCCTGTTCCAAACGAGCGATGTTCTGGCTCGCTGCGGCTGCGCTGATACCCAGCAGACGTGCGCCGGCGGCGATGCTGCCGCTCTCCACGGCCTTCACGAAACTTTCCAGGCCGCGCAGGGTATCTGTGCCTTTGCTTTCCAATGTGTCATTCATTCGTAAGTTGATCTTGATACTCAACTTACCTTTCGCCCTCTACCGCCGCAATCGTCTTCATCGCTAGAGTGCCCGACACTTTTATCGAACAGGGAACCTGAGCATGTCCGATCTCGACCTCGCTGCAACCACCAGGCGCAACTGGAAACTGCCAGCCCGCGCCATGCCCGTGGCCTTCGCCTTCTTCATGTCGGGTATCATGGCCATGCTCATGTCGCTGGTCATTACCGCTGCAAACCGGGGCATCGGCGAGGGTTATCTGCAGGCGGTATTGGGCGCCTACAGCCTGGCGATGCCGGTGGCGTTTGTCTGTGTGATGCTGGTGCGGCCGATCGTGATCAAGCTGGTGAGCCTCACTGTACGGGCGTCCTGAGTAGCGCTACGCCGCCATCCAGGGTGAGGGCTTCAGGATTGGCACGGGCGACAAGGCAAGGGCAATCGGTGGGCGCCTTGCTGGGCGCACACTGATACGAGGTGCTGTGATCAGGCGAATACGAAGTACTTGCGCACCGTTTCCACCACTTCCCAGGTGCCTTTCATGCCGGGCTCCACGACGAAGATGTCGCCAGCCTTGAGGTGAATCGGGTCCATGCCGTCCGGGGTGATGATGCAGTAGCCTTCCTGGAAGTGGCAGTACTCCCACTTCACGTACTCCACGCGCCATTTGCCGGGCGTGCAGATCCAGGTGCCCATGATCTTGCTGCCGTCTTCGCTGGTGTAGGCATTGAGGTTGACGGTGTGCGGGTCACCTTCGATGCGCTCCCACTTGCAGGCATCGACGACGGGCATCGGCTGGGTATCGCGCAGAACGGTGATCGGTTGGTTGGCCATGGGGCGCTCCGGTGAGAGATCAAAGGGGCGTTCACCATAGAGCGGGGGCGGGGCGGTCGATTGCCTGGGGTCGACACGGGGCTGCTCATTCGCGCAGTGCGCGGGGCTTTCTATTCCTGAAAAAACCAAGGCCGGCTTATCAGGCCGGCCTTGTGGGGCTGCGCTTGCCATCGAGTCATAAGACGTTCTCGATCAGGTCATCAGGAAGGTATCAGGCGGTGCGGTTCTCGATCAGACGGTCGGAGCCACCTTCGGCAACGCGGTTCTCGATCAGACGATCCGAGCCGCCTTCGGCAACGCGGTTCTCGATCAGGCGATCCGAGCCACCTTCGGCAACGCGGTTCTCGATCAGACGGTCGGAGCCACCTTCGGCAACGCGGTTCTCGATCAGACGATCCGAGCCGCCTTCGGCAACGCGGTTCTCGATCAGGCGGTCGGAGCCACCTTCGGCAACGCGGTTCTCGATCAGACGGTCGGAGCCACCTTCGGCAACGCGGTTCTCGATCAGACGATCCGAGCCACCTTCGGCAACGCGGTTTTCGATCAGGCGATCAGAGCCACCTTCGGCGACTACAGGTTGGGCGGAAGAAGCGGCGAATACGTTGGCTGCCAGTACGGAGAGGGCGAAGCCGAGGATCAGTTGGCGTTTCATGGTGTTGTGCTCCAGCGGTGTTGTGGTTGGGTATGGAGCAGATGTTACGCACTGGATTTTTTCAGAGAACTTCATTGGCATGATGGTGAACATCGATGCGACTGATAGCTGGCGAAAGCCCCGTGATAGAAGGCTTTCAGCTGTTTCATGAGCGTCGCTGGGGCCCGTTCATGGTGAGCGTTGGGCTCGACCAGACCGCCGGCATTGCGACGGCAGCGATAGTGATTTTGCCCATTCGCGGCCTGAGCTATGATGCGCGCCCTTCGTCCTCGTGCCCCTGTCATCATGTCCGGCAATGCCCTCTATACCGACCTGTCGGGTTACTACGATCTGATGTGCGCGGACCTCGACTACGCCGCCCAGAGCCATTGTGTGCAACGCCTGCACCAGCTGTTCGGTAATGGCGGCAAGCGTCACCTCGATCTGGCCTGTGGCACCGGCCCGCATGTGCGCCACTTTCTCGATGCTGGTTATGTCAGCAGTGGCCTGGACATCAACCAGCCGATGCTCGACCGCGCCGCCCAGCGCTGCCCCGAGGCACGCTTTGCCCGGCAGGACATGTGCGGTTTTCAGGTCGACGAGCCGCTGGACCTGATCACCTGCTTTCTCTACTCCATCCACTACAGCGCCAGCATCGAGCGGCTCAAGGCCTGTATCGCCAGCGCGCACGGCGCCCTGGCGGCTGGCGGAGTGTTCTGTTTCAACGCCGTGGACAAGCAGTGCATCGACAACGCTTCGTTCGTTTCCCACAGCGCGCGGCATGCCGAAGGGCAGTTCCGCTTCAGCTCCGCCTGGTACTACCGCGGGGAAGGCGATGCGCAGGCGCTGCGCCTGCGTATCGAACGCAGCGGCGCCGGGCAGACCGAGGTCTGGCACGACGAACACCCGATGGTGGCGGTGAACTTCGCCGAGCTGCAGAGCCTGCTGGCGCCGTATTTCGAGGTGCAGGTGCTGGAGCACGACTATCAGCGGCTGGCGCCATGGGATGGCAGCTCCGGCAACGCGCTGTTTGCCTGCACCAGGCGCTGAAGCTCCGCAGTTTCCCAGGTCCTCGATGGCGATTGGGTGCACGCGGGTGATGCCGATGAGCCGAGCCCGTGGATGACGCTTTTTTCATCCGCCGCTCGGGCAGCGTGGCTAACCGGGCCATTTGCCGTGCTGTGAACGACGGTGGACAAGCTTCGCGTTGTCCACCCTACGCGCGATTTCGCCGGTAGGGTGGATGACGCTTTATCCATCCACCATTGCGGTGGTTGTCCGGCTACTCGCTGGCGGGTAGCGGGCCCCTACTAGGCCCCACGGGGCACGTACAGTCTCGTCATCACCGCCCATCGCAGAGCTGGCGCCTCCTCCAGTATCAACGCCCCGACGTTGAGTTGAACCTGTGTCGGGTCGTTGCCGGCGTAAGCGACTGCCTCGTCGATGGCGAGCTTCCAGTCATCCTCTGCGAAACCAGCGCCGACCAGGATGGCGCTTCCGCTCGCTACGCGCTGGTCGGCCGCGAGAAGGCGTGACATGTACCAGAAATCATCGGACGCGCTGAGAAACAGCTTGCCGCGGTTGTTGTTGGCGAACGGTACTTTCAGCTCGATGTAGTGGTAGCCATTGCCTGCGGCATCGCGCACCCACAAGTCGCATTGCTTGGTTGCGCGATCCATCTGCCCGCGTCGCTGATCCAGCCAGACCTTGTACTCGACGCCCACATCCGTCTGCGGCTGCAGCCCGAAGCGTTCGGTCAGCCAGAGGTATAGCTCGATCTTGAGCCAGCCCTCGAAGCCATTGCGCAGTCTGGATAGCTGGGGGAGGGCGGGTGCGCGATGCGCTTGCAGGTCGTTCAGAAACGCCTGGAAGGTATCGGCGACATGGATAATGCCGGGCATCGGAACTCCTGAGCGTTGAACCGCGATTTTCAATTACTGGCCACTGGGCTGAAGGTAATAGGCATCCCACAGCTTGTTGCGGAATTTGTTGGTGGGATCGACGCGTTCCTTAAGGGCGAAGAACTCTCCGGCGCGAGGGTAGGCAGCGAGAAACTGCTCACGGCTGGCGTGGATCTGATAGGGCAGGTAGTAGCTGCCCTGGTGGGCGATGGCGAGGTCGATCAGCTGTCGTGTCCAGTCGCCTACGGCGGCGCGCTCGCTGGGCGAGACGCCCTGTCGGTAGTAGATCACCAGTGCGAAGGTGTCTTCACGGGCCCAGGCCAGCAGCGTGCCCGGGTCGGCCTTGGCATGGCGGATGGAGATATTGGCGACCTTGACCTTGTGCGCTTTTAGCACGTCTCTCATGCCCGTGACGAAGTGCTCCAGCTGGGCTTCGGGAACGAAATACTCCTGCAGCACATAGCTGTAGTCAGGGCCGGAAATTGGCTGCAGCTCGCGCACATCCAGACTGGCCTCATGGTTGCGCCACTGCACTTGCGGTCGTTTGAGCAGCAGCGGGTCAACGACGCTTTCGCGCACCTTCGCGCCGCCACTGCTGCTGGCAACCGCCAGCGCGGCGCGCATGGCCTTGTAGTCGCGGTCCAGCGGTACCAGGCGCTGCGTGACGGTCAGCGGCGCGTCCGTACGCAGGTAGGACACGGCGCGCACGCTGTCGTAATCGTCGGTATAGAGAATGCCGTTGTGCATCACCATATTCGGGTTATCGGCGACCTGGCTGGCGAAGAACCGCGCATAGTCGCCAAGCGGCATGAGCTGCGTCTGACGCACCAGCTTGCTGTTCTCCACCAAGGGCAGGGTGGCTTCGACGATGACGCCCAGCCCGCCGTAACCGCCTATGGCGCCATGAAACAGCTCGCTGTTGTGCGTCGGGCTTGCCTCCACCACCTGGCCGTCGGCCAGCACCAGGCGTAGCGAGCGAACGCCGAGCACCAACGGCCCCTGGCCGACGTAACGACCATGGGCGTTGACGCTCAGTGCGCCGCCGACGGTGAAGTTGGCGTAGGACTGCATGATCTGCGGCGACAGGCCATGTGGGTCGATGTATTCGAGTATTTCGCGCCAGGTGATGCCGGCTTGCACGCGGATTTCCCGGTGCTGCGCGGAAAACTCCAGCACCTTGTTGAACTGGCGCATGTCCAGTTGCAGGGCCTGCTCGGTGGCGGTCTGCCCGCCCATGCTGTAGCGCCCGCCCCCAATGGCGATGGGGCCGGAATGCCCGCGCACTGCCTCGACGATCTGCTCCAGTTCGGTAGGCGCCAGCACCTGTGCCACCTCGATGGGATTCATGCCGGTGACGTCGTTGACGGTCTCGGTGGCGTGCGCGCAATGGCACAGGAACAGCAGTAGGACGAGGGCGAGGCGCATGGAGCTTCCTTGTTCGCAGCGGAGAACGAATTGCTTGGGCGATAGTGCGTCGTGGCGTGTTCAGGTGGCAACCGCCAATGGCTATTCGGGGGGCTTCATTTTCAATGGGTCGAAGAAAGTATTAGCGCGTTCTGTCGATGTTTCTTTTCGATTGAATGGACAAGGATGACCCCACTCCACAGAGAGTGATGACGATGAAACCCATGATCAAACACTCGAGTCTTTGGCTGTGCGTGCTGCTGTTCACTGCCATCGCCGGGTGCGCAAGCCAACCCATCGAACGAGTTAACCCCATGACCCAACCATTGGTATCCCTTGCCGTACTCAAGGCCAAACCCGGTAAACAACAGGCGCTGAAAGAAGGCTTGCTGAGCCTGATAGAACCCACGCGAGCCGAGCCGGGCAATCTCGATTACGTGCTGTTCGAAATGCGGGATGAGCCCGGTACGTTCTACATGCGTGAAGCCTTCAAGGACCAGGCGGCCCTGGATGCGCATTTTGCGACGCCCTATTTTCAGGCATTTGCAGCCACAGCTGATGAACTGCTCAGCGAGCCGTTGCAGCTGATTTTCCTGGAGCAGGTGTCGGACTGAGTGGGACCCGTGGTCGTTGTTTAGTGCATGGGAATGCCCGTTGGCTCGCTGATGGTCGTTCCCGCGCTCTACGTCGCGTGTCGCAACGCTCGATCTCCATTCATGACGTGAGCGGATGTGAAGATGGCAAAGAAATACTTCTAGATATCAAATGAAAAGAATTATCATGCGCGCCCGTTAATCAATCGCTACTGTCTGGATGCGTGCTGAGATGTTCTTCCTTTCGCGACTAACCCCCGTTTCGCTGGGCTTTTCCGTTCTACTGACAGCCGGCTTCGCCTGTGCCGACCCGGCTAACCTGCCTGAGACCGTGGTCTATGGCGATGTCGACGAAGACGCCGATAACCCGCGCGTCAAGGAGGTCAGTACCGCCACCCGCACGGCCACGCCGGTGCGCTACGTGCCTCAGGCCATCGACGCACTGAAGACGAGCAATGTGCTGAACTATGGCACCAATGATCTGGGCAAGGCGCTGAGCGGCCTGCCCAACGTCAGCAGCGGGGCGGATACCCGTTTCGACAGCCTGCGCATTCGCGGCTTCGATGCCAGCAACGACTTCTATCTGGACGGCATGCGTGACGACAGCCAGTACGTGCGCGACCTGCACAACATCGAACGTATCGAGGTGCTCAAGGGGCCGGCAGCCGTGCTCTATGGGCGTGGCAGCCAGGGCGGTATTGTCAATCGCATCAGCAAGGCGCCCGAGGCCGGGCGCCGCTCCACGCTCGAGGCACAAGGCGGCAGCGAAGACCTGCGCAGCCTGTATGCCGACCTCAGTGCCGACCCTACGGACACCATCAGCCTGCGCTTGAACATGGGCAATGAGGACAGCAACAGCTTCCGTGACGGCGTCTCCAGCCATCGCCAACTGTTCGCGCCGTCCATGAGCTGGCAACTGACGCCTGAGCTGAACTGGCTGGTGCAATACGAATACAGCCGCTTCGACCGCACCCCGGACCGCGGTATTCCCGGCGTCGGCGGGCGCCCGGCGGACGTCAAGCGCGGCACCACCTATGGCGACGACCGTGATTTCATCGACGACAAGACGCAATCACTGCGCTCCAGGCTCACCTATGAGCTGGGCGACAGCTGGCAGCTACGGCAGACCACCAGCCTGTTCAAACTCGACAGCGATTTCGACAACACCTACCTGACCGGCTTCAACGCCACAACTCAGCGCGTGACCCGGCAACGCTGGCAGCAGGATCTGCGCACGCGCAACCTGTTCAACAACCTCGAAGCCGAGGGCCGGGTCGACACCTTCGGCCTCGAACACCGCCTGCTCATTGGCGCCGAACTGGGCAGCCAGCGGCGCGACCCGAAACTCTACAGCGCCGCCACCAGCGGGCCGGGGCGCCAGGCGGTACCGACCCTCGATCTCTACAACCCGGATCGCAGCCAGAGCCACCGGGGCGCCATGGCCCTTTCCAGCAACAACCACACCGAAGTCGAAAGCCGTGGCCTCTACGTGCAGGATCAACTGCGCCTGAATGATCAATGGCAACTGCTGGCCGGCCTGCGTTACGACGAGTTCGAGGTGGCCACCACCAACAAGCTGCGCAACCTCAAGGAAGATCGCAACAGCTACGGCCTCAGCCCCCGCGCCGGCATCGTCTGGACGCCGCTGCAGCATCACTCTTTCTACGCCTCCTGGAGCAAGACCTTCTCCCCGGTCGGCGGTGGCTTGATCGGCATCACCCCGGGCGCCTCGGGCAATGGCAACGAACTCGAGCCCGAACAGACCCGGCAGAAAGAAGTCGGCATCAAGAGCGACTGGCTGGACGAGCGCCTGAGTACCACCCTGGCAGTCTACGAGCTGGAACTGTACAACCGCCGCACCAGCGACCCGAACGACCCGACCCTGACCATCCTCACCGGGCTGCAGCGCTCGCGCGGCATCGAACTGACCGTAACCGGTCAACTGGTTGGCAACTGGTATGTGCGCGGCGGCATCGGCCTGCAGGACGCCAGCATCGTCAAGGACAACAACGGCCTGGAAGGCAACCGCGTCAGCAACGTCGCCAAGCGCAACGGCAGCCTGTTCATCACCTGGAAGCCTGAGCTGGGCTGGTACGCCGAAACCGGCGTGACCCTGGTCGGCGAGCGTTTTGCCGACAACCAGAACACCACCGTACTGCCTGGCTATGGTGCCTGGGACGCGCTGGCCGGCTACCGCCACAAGGATTGGGACGTGCGCGCGGCGCTGAACAACATCACCGACCGCACCTACTACAGCTCCGCCACCAGCGCCGGGCAGATCCAGCTGGGCGAGCCGCGTAACCTGGTGGTCAGCGCCAGCTACTCGTTCTGACCGGGCCAGAGCCCCTGTCGTAATGCTTTATCAGCGTTGGCGGGCGTTGAACGTCCGCCAACTGCGCGTGTGCATGCGCGATGTTGGCTGCCCGCCACAGGTGATGGCGCTCGGTGTTTCGTGAAGCCCTCACGCCTGGTGTGGGGCATCGCCTCAATGCAGCGCGCGTGAAGGCAGGCGCTCGTCGACCAACTGCTGAGCCTGCAGGGCGAGCGTGTCGAGGTGCGCGTCACGCTGTTTTTCCGCCTGTTGCATGGCGCGCTGGCCGTGCTGCTTGAGCAGGTAAGCGTGAATCTGCCTGACTTCAGTGGAGGCAAACACCGGTGCCAGGTCGGCGACGGCCACCATGCCGCTGGAGCGGTAGTCGCGGCTGCTCATCACCACCAACGCACCTTGAGCGGCCAGCACCTGCAAGCCCAGGGCCTCGAACAGCGGCACCTTGTCTGCCACGCAGGCCAGCTCCAGGTGCGGGCGGCGCTCCAGCACGCGTCGCAGCAGCGCCCGGCCGATACCTTGGGTGCGATGCTCGCTGAGCACCGCCAGATAGGCGAGGGTGCAGGCGGCAGCATCGTCCGGGCTCGGCAGATACAGGGCAAACCCCAGCACATGGGCCGGGTCTTCATCGTCCAGCGCCAGTAGCAACTGCACGGGACCTTCGGCCTCGCCGTTCATGGTCTGCAGGTGCAGATGCAGCTCATAGCCGATCACGTACTGGTACAGCTGATACAGCGGGTTGCTCGGCAGCAGCGGTACCGCGCTGACATCGGCGAAGTAGTCCACCACCATCTGCTGCACCTGGCTTTTCAGGGACTCTGGCGGCGGGCTGCTGAGGTGGGCAAGGGTGAACATCGGTATAGGGTCCGCTGGAGAATGCGTGGGCCGTGGATTGTAACCCGCGGGCGGCGTTGCTCGGGCGCCATGATCGCACCCACGCGCCCTGCGTCGCGGATGCCATTGTTCGACCTCGATCCATCTGTTCCCTCTGGCCGTTGAGCGCCTCGGTTAAGATGGCGGCGCAGTGAACTCGGACCCAGAAGAACCTTATGCCATCGCCGAAACGAAAATACTCAGCTGTGGAGCGCGAACTGATCCGCACCCTGACCCTTGCCTGCGAAACGGCAAAAAGCGAAATCGTCGGCTTTCAGTGGCTGACCCATGAGGTGGACTACGAGCAGTTTCCGCAGAGCCTGCGCGTGACCTGGATGTTCGACAGCGAGGCGAGCAGGGCGCGCGCACTCGCCAGCCCGGACAGGGCGCGAATGCTGGAACTGACCCAGGCCGCTTTCGATGAAGTGGGCATCAGTGTTTCCAGCACCGCTGAACACGTGGCGTTTTCGGTCGAGCAGCCGGCGAGGGGCACGCATGGCCAAGGACATTGAAAATCCCTGCGTGTCGCTGTGCCAGCTCAACAGCGAATTGTGCGTCAGTTGCGGGCGTACGCGTGAGGAAATCCGCAAGTGGCGAGGCATGAAACGGCCCGAGAAGATGGCTACCGTGCAAAAGGCGGCGGCGCGGATGAAGGCGATTGCCAAGAAGAGAGGCAAAGGTCAGTAGGGTGGATGACGCTCTTTTCATCCACCGTCAGCGGTTGACCGGGCTGCTCGCTGTACCGCGAACCATGGTGGACAAGCTTCGCGTTGTCCGCCCTACGCGAGCAGATTTGCGTAGGGTGGATGACGCTTTTTTCATCCACCGTCAGCGGTTGACCGGGCTGTTCGCTGTACCGCGAACCAGGGTGGACAAGCTTCGCGTTGTCCACCCTACGTTCGATTTCACTCGTAGGCTGGATGGCGCTCTTTTCATCCACCAGCGGAATCTTGCCGGGGCACTGACTCACCATAACCACCCTCGGCCTGTTCCGGCATCCCACACCAATCTGCCGCATAAATGCCCGTCGCCACCGCCCGATGGAAGCTCGAATAGGGCCAATCCACCAGCCGCTCGACATGGCCATGCTTGAGCGGGTTGTAGTGGATGTAATCGAAGTGGCGCTGGTAATCACGCTCGTCCCGAATCAGATGCTCCCAGTAGCGCCTTTGCCAGATACCGCGCTCGCGCCTGTTCTGCTGGTTGGTGCTCAGCGCTTCGGTGGCGGGCAGGCGTTTGCTGAAGGCGAACTTGATGACCTTCCAGCGCAGGGCGAAATCGGCGTCGCCAGGCGGGAGTGTCCACAAGCAATGCATGTGCTCGGGCAGCACCACCCAGGCATCGATATGGAAGGGATGACGGGCTTTGGTGGCGCGTACCGTCTCGCGCAGCAAGTCGATTTCGCGGATCAGCAGATCGCTTGTGCGATCGCGCAGGTTGACGGTGAAGAAGTAGGTGGCGCCAGGCACGCGGGCGCGTCGGTAATTGGACATGGCGGCTCGTCCTTGAGCGATGGCTTTGCCTGAACCATGGTGGACAAGCTTCGCGTTGTCCACCCTGCGCGAGCAGGTCTGCGTAGGGTGGATGACGCTTTATTCATCCACCATCAGCGGTTGTCCGGGCTGCTCGCAGCGTGCCTCTGAACGCTGTCAGGGCCTGGCCAGTGAGGGGGGGCGGCGAGTACTGGCGCTGCCCTCGCATTCATTTCCTGCGCAGTGGCGGGTCAAGGCTCGGCAGAGGTCCTGGCAAGGACGAGGAGGCGCGACAGAGCCTCCAGGTCTTCCTGTCGCATGTGTGCGAATTGGTTGCGGTGAAGTTGCAGCAGCGGCTCGTCGATATCGGCCAGCAACCTCTGGCCGCGCTCGCTCAGCAGAACCCGAACGACGCGCCTGTCCTTTTGGTCGTGTCGACGCTCTATGAGCGATTCTCGCTCCAGACGATCCAGCAGGCGCGTTACATCTGCGCGCGGTTCCGCCATCTGGGTTCCGATTCCGCTCGGCGTTTCCCCCTCGGACCCGCTGCGGCGTATGGCACGAAGTGCGTTGTACTGCTTCCCCGACAAACCGAACCCCGCCAGCAGATCCGTCAGTGCAAGCCTGACCTCTTCAGCCGTTCGCACCAGATTGAGGTAGACCTCTTGCTCCAGTAGCTTGCCCGTCTCGGTGGCTACAAGATCAGGGGTTTGGAACTCGTTCATTGATAACTCTCTTGGCTTTCTTCTACCGACGAATGTCTGCGGCGGTCAGATGCTACAGCGCTCTCGCCAGGCCATCCACCGCCGAGACGCGCTGGAGACGGGGCAACTGAGCCTCGGCAGAGCCCGAAATCTCGCAACTGACCGTCTGCTAGGGCATCACCTGCGCAGATTTGAAGAATGGCGTCGTCTGTTTGTAATCACGCGGCTCTTCCAGTGGACCGAGCGTGACGAAGCCACGAACAGCAAGCAGGGTGACAAGCACCGAGATGCCCAGAGCGACGAGCACAACTCGGGTCAGCGCCGGTCGAGGGTTCCTGCCTGCACGCGACAGCACGCGGGGCAGTAGATTGACCTTATGAGATCTGGCGTGCAGCCAGACGGCGGCTACATGACCAACGACCAGAGCCAGAAGCCCGTAAGCCAGGATGGCGTGCGCTACGTAAGACCATGGCGTCACGGCCCATCCTGCCACATGTTCACGGGTGGCGAAGATCTGCGGAAGTTCGATCCCAAAGTAAGCGTTGCCGTACTCATGCAGGTCGGCGATGGCGAGCCCGGTCATGCACGCGAGAACCACCGCGGCGTACAGAGCGATATGCCCAGCCTTTGCGGTCTTCCGGCCGCTCGGTGAGATCGTGCTCGGCAAGGCCGGATTCTTGTGCCAGAGCCTCAATCCCAACCGCAGACACAGCAGCGCGAGCAGCGTGAGACCAAGGGATTTGTGCAGGTCGCGTATCAGCCCCTGGCGGTCGCCTTCGACGAAATAAGGTACCCCTTCGATATTGGTCACCAGCACGCCCGACAGCCACATCAGGACGAAGCCGATGGCCATGGCCCAATGCAGGGTACGGATCGAGACATGAAAGGCAGTGGGTTCTGGTGCTCCCGTGGCGTCGAGAGCGTTGGAGTGGCGTGAGCTTGGCATTGCATTTTCCTCAAAGTGAGTCGAAAGACGTGCGCGGCCCGGAGTGGGCGTGCGTCGAGCGCTCTTCTTCCGTCGGCTGCTGTGCCGGGCACGGCGGAAGCCAGGGCTCGATGAGGATAATAGTTCACAACGATAGTTGTTGTGAACGAATAATTGCATGAGCGGTCATGCAATGCCTGTCAATGAGCGCTCGGCCACCGATGCAGCCTGGTGCCGCGACGGCCCTGGAGAGCCTGGCGTCGGTGGCCGTACCGCCATGGCATTCATCGGTGCGATCAATCGTTTGAGCCGGTAGGGGGATGACGCTCTTTTCATCCACCACTGGGCAGCGTGGCTAGCCAGGCCATTTGCCGTGCCGTGGGCGACGGTGGACAAGCTTCGCGTTGTCCACCCTACGTTCGATTTCACTCGTAGGGTGGATGACGCTCTTTTCATCCACCACTGGGCAGCGTGGGTAACCAGGCCATTTGCCGTGCCGTGAGCGACGGTGGACAAGCTTCGCGTTGTCCACCCTACGCGAGCAGGTCTGCGTAGGGGGGATGACGCTTTATTCATCCACCGTCAGCGGTTGACTGGGTTGCTCGCTATGCCGGTCGGTAAGGCATCCAGGTATCGCCTTGCCAATGCAGCAACGACAGCCCCTGGCGGTTCTCGCGCCTTGGGCGGTGCCCGGCGGGTCGTTCGACTTCGCGCAGCATCGGCACCACGTCGGCGGTGATCCAGCGGCGGATGCAGCGGTTCTCCGGGTGGTAGTAGTGGATCAGTGCGGCATAGACGCCGGATTCGCTGATCAGCCGTGTCGTCTCCGGCTGACCGTGGGTGTTGAGCACCACGGCATCGATTAGCTGGTCGGCATCGAGCGTGCGTGCAGCGCGTTCGTCCAGATGGGGCTGGCCGATCAGCCGACCAAGATCCATTGCGCAGAACCAGCATTGTTGCTCGATCAACAGGGCGCGCAGTTGGCGGCGGTGGCGGGTGAAGGTGTGGGGGATCAGGATTTCGCCGGGAAGGGCGGGGATTGCGGGGGATGCGGATTGGGTAGGCATATCCATTACCTCTACGTGAATTGACCAGCTTTCTTAGGGCTGGGTGCCGGGAGCTAAGAAACCCCACGCAGAGGGCCGGACGTATTTCCCTTTCGGGTCTTGTATTAGCCCACTCCCGACATATCAGAGGTGTTTTTCTTGCGCGCACGGGCAAGCCGTGGGCACAAAAAAGCCGCGAATGTCGGATGCGGGCATGGCCGCTACGTGAAGGCGTTTCTTAGGCGCCGACGGCTAGGGTAGGGATGCGAGCCGAGGCGGTCAAGGACGGCGGGTCTTGTAGGGTGGATGACGCTTTTTTCATCCACCATCAGCGGTTCTCCGGTCTACTCGCTACGGAGTGAATCCGCCGCTGATGTGGTGATTTGGATACCGGTTCCGCTCTTACAGCGGCTCACTTTTGGCAGACGCCCGGATGGCCGGCCCCGCCAAAAGTAAGCAAAAGGTCTCTGCCCCTGCCATCCGGCCCGACTTCGTCGGGTCCCCTCGCTCCATCGTCGTTCCAGGGGCACGCCGCGAAGGGCCATCCATGGCCCATCGCGGCTCTCGCAGCATCCATGCCGCTCAACCCCTTGACTCGCTTCGCTCGCCCTTCGGGCCAGCCTGCGGCTGTTACTTCGCTGCGCTTCGTTTCACAACGATTCCACTCGGCCTTCTGACGGGGCGTTTGGCGTCGCCTGTGAGATTTTTTGCCCCAAAAAACACTAAGGAGCCAGAGCATCGCGGCGTTGCCGCGATGCTCTGGCTCTGCTTTTTCTTTTGATTTATCTGCACCGTCAGACCAGGCGACTCGGTCTCTGAATCCCGTCAGGAGGCCGAGTGGAGGTGCTGTGGAGAGGGGCGTTTGGCATGGATGCCAAACGAGGAACGATGGGCCAGGGATGGCCCACCGTGACGACCCTCGGAACAGCGCCGGAGCGAGGGGAGTTTCGCGCAGCAGAAACCCGGATGTCGGGCGCGCTTTCTCTTTGGTTACTTTCTCTTTCGCGCGAGCAAAGAGAAAGTGACTCGCCGTAAGGGCGAAAAGGGGCATGGGTGGCGTCGGTAAATCGTTGTCTGTCCCCGATTGTTTTCGCTCCGCGTGGGAATGCAGCCAAACCTGTTCCCTTTTCCTGTGTGCGGGCTACTTCAGAGCATCCTTAGGTGCCGTGCTCTTGCCTTTAGGCCTAGTTCTTGAGGCACTTTTGGCTGGTAAGACTTGCTCTGTAGAGGTTTTAGAGGATTTTGCCTCTATGTTAAGTATGGCTCGAAGTTCGTTAATCCATTGTGGTTCAATATCAGTGTCAGGGTTGTGCTTGCAATTACTCACATACATCTCTGCTAGCTGATACTTTAATCCAGTAGTTTTTAATGCATTTTTAAGCATCTCTTGTTGTGATGCTTTTAGATCTAGCGCTTTAGCAGAGATTTTGGCATTGGGAAGTATTGCGTCTGAAAAATTGATTTTAGAAATATCATCATGCTTAAGCGCTTTCAGGGACTCAATATAGATGTTTGGGTTTAGGCTGTCTTCAATTTCAGTGCATGGGGAGGATAGGGGATCTTCTATTTCAACTAGTACTACGTCGTCGTCTTTAAGTATTAGTCTTTTTACGTGAAGGCTTTTTACAGCCTGATCCTTGTTAAAGTCTTTTGAGTCTTTGTCAGTGTCAATTAGGCATAGAGCCATGCCATTAACTGGCATGCTTTTGTCTTGGAGAGGGGCCTGTAAGTATTTTGCAATACGTAGCACCTCTGGAGCCCCACCTGCTGGAAGTATTCTCAGTTTATGGAGGCTTATTTCTTTCTTTAGATAGTGTTCTAGATATATTTTTTCGGAGCTGCCCTCGCATACAATCCAATTGTATCCATTTTGCATGGATGCAACCATGGATTGAGTAAGGTCATTATAGCTCTTCATTTGTATAGAATAAGGTAGCGGGCCTTTGATGAGGTCTTTCTCTGCATTGATTTGTTCACGATAATTGGCTAGGTTAAATGCGTGTTTTGCTATTTCCTCATCGTTCTTTGTTATAAGTATGGATTTGCCGCTGGAGGAAATCGGCAGGTGTCCATACCAATGTGTTGTTATTATCAGTTGTGTGTGCTTTTTTGTGACTTCGCGTAATTTTTCGAATTGCTCGAAGCATGCTTCGATGTGCAGTGATGTCTCTGGCTCGTCAATTGCGAGGATTACGTCCTTTCGTTCTTCTTCGCTGTTAACCAGAAATGAGTAGGCAAGATCAACTAATGCTCTCCGTTTTTCTCCTGAGCTGAGGTGCTGTATTGCGATATCGGATGCTCCAATAGTTTTGTGCAACACCTGAATGGAGAAATATGCCTCGATGGTTTTTTGTACGATATCTAGTTTTGTGAGCTTTTTCTTGTTTCCGGTTGCTTTGTAGGTGTACTGAGGAAGTGTTTTTTCGATTTGTTTGACGAATGCGTCTAGGTCTGAGTTTATTCCTCGGACTATCGAGTCGTTGATTGCTTTTCCTACCTCTGTTTGGATATTTTTATCCATTAGGATTTGCATGTCAGCTTCTTCTAGTTTTGAAAAAGTGCTGACATTAGTTTCGACAGGTATGTATAGGTAGGTTGTTGAGTCTATTATATGCTGTAGAAATTCGTTAGCCGTTGAGGTGAAATCTACTTCGGCGATGGTGTCTATTGCTTTTCTGAATTCGTTTTCAAATCCGAAAAAGAAAGCATCTTTTTCTTCGTGGCGCTTGCCAATCATTATTATGTGGTGGGTTTTGTCAACACCCAAAAATTTTAAATGTTCTAAGTGCTTATGGAAGTCATCAGTTAGGATTTTTTTGGGCGCGTTCCATAAAAAGACACTGATTGTCTCTATGAATATCTTCAGGTTTTCTGGGAAGATATCTGCTTCATTTTTTGAGATTATGAATACAGGGCATATAAATGGTGCCTTGTCTTTTGAGCTTATGCCGCCTTCTTGACGGGCTTGTTTGTTTATAACCCAGTCGCGAGAATCTCGCTGATTAAAGAATTTGTCTAGGGAGTCTAGGACTGAGCTTTTTCCTACTCCATTTTCACCTATCAAAGAAGTAAATTTTTCACCGTCCGATAAGGGGATGTAATTTATATTTTTATATATGCTGTAGTGGCGTAGAAAAAGTCCTGCAATCATAATTTACTCTTTAAATAAAAAGCCCCGCACTAGGCGGGGCTTTTTATTTAGCTTCAACCCCAACATCCTTGGCAGGTGTAGGTTGAATCTACCGTGATTTCAATGGGCCATCAATCCCAGCTCAACGCCCCACCCGTCTGATACTCGATCACGCGGGTCTCGAAGAAGTTCTTCTCCTTCTTCAGGTCCATGATCTCGCTCATCCACGGGAAGGGGTTGGTGGTGCCTGGGTACTCTTCCTTCAGGCCGATCTGGGTCAGGCGGCGGTTGGCGATGAATTTGAGGTAGTCCTCCATCATCGCGGCGTTCATGCCCAGTACGCCGCGCGGCATGGTATCACGCGCGTATTCGATCTCCAGCTGGGTGCCCTGCAGGATCATCTGGGTCGCTTCGTCCTTCATCTGGGCATCCCACAGGTGTGGGTTCTCGATCTTGATCTGGTTGATCACGTCGATGCCGAAGTTCAGGTGCATGGACTCGTCACGCAGGATGTACTGAAACTGCTCGGCGGTGCCGGTCATCTTGTTGCGGCGGCCCATGGAGAGGATCTGGGTGAAGCCGCAGTAGAAGAAGATGCCTTCCAGTACGCAGTAGTAGGCGATCAGGTTGCGCAGGAACTGGCGGTCGGTTTCCGGGGTGCCGGTCTGGAACTTGGGATCGGAGATCGAGCGGGTGTACTTGAGGCCCCAGGAGGCTTTCTTCGCGACGCTCGGGATCTCGTGGTACATGTTGAAGATCTCGCCTTCATCCATGCCCAGCGATTCGATGCAGTACTGGTAGGCGTGGGTGTGGATCGCTTCCTCGAAGGCCTGGCGCAGGATGTACTGGCGGCACTCGGGGTTGGTGATCAGGCGGTACACGGCCAGCACCAGGTTGTTGGCAACCAGGCTGTCGGCAGTGGAGAAGAAGCCGAGGTTGCGCATGACGATGCGGCGCTCGTCTTCGCTGAGACCGTCTGTGGATTTCCACAGCGCGATGTCGGCGTTCATGTTCACTTCCTGCGGCATCCAGTGGTTGGCGCAACCATCCAGATACTTCTGCCAGGCCCAGTCGTACTTGAAGGGTACGAGCTGGTTGAGGTCGGCGCGGGCGTTGATCATCTGCTTGTCGCCGACCTGTACGCGCGCGGAGGCGCCTTCGAGGTCGTCCAGGCCTTCCTGGATGTCGAGGTCGTTCAGGGCTTTCTTGGCGCGGGCCACGGCCTCGGAGTCGTTGGCGGCGACGGCGCGGGCCTGCTCGACCGAGCCGGCAGCTTCGCTGTCGAGCTTGTCGAAGTGGGTGCCGGCGCTCTGTGCGTTGGCATTGCTTGCGGCGGCTGCTTCTGCGCCGTCTTCCTTGTCGAATTCATCCCAGCTCAGCATGGCTTGGCTCCTGCGTGAGGGCCGGCGAATAAACCGGCCTGTATGGATATACAGATAATTTGAATTATGTTCCGTTGCGTGATGCGCGCAAGGGTAAAACGGGTACCACTGGTCAGCAGGCGGTGGATGGCTGGCTGACCGCTGCCCCTCGACCCGGAGGAGGAGGGACGGGAATTTGTGCGGAGGGTAAGGCTCGGTAGGAGCGGATTTATTCGCGAGCTTCGCGGCTTAAGCCGCTCCTACGGAAAGAGCCTTCCCTCTCCCTGGATCGATCTATGTGTTGCTCTAGCTTTTCATCCAACTTCGAGCGTGCAGCTGAGCGAGTGAGCGCTAGGCGCCTGGTAGGTCGGAGCCCCTGAGCGTACGCATGTACGTGATGGGGGCCGGCCTACCAGGCAACGACGCGGGCGCCGCTCAGATGCGCGCGCTTATTGGCACGCCTCGCAGTCGGGTTCGTCGATGGCACAGGCCTTCGGTACGGGCGCCGGGGCCGGTGCGGCTTGTTGCGCCGGAGCCTGAGCCTTGGCCGAGAAGCCGTCGTCACCACCAGCGGATACCGCGTTGAGCTTGCCGGTGTTGATGGTGGACTTCTCGGTGCTGGTGGCGGCCAGGGCACGGAGGTAGTAGGTGGTTTTCAGACCACGGAACCAGGCCATGCGGTAGGTCACGTCCAGCTTCTTGCCCGAGGCGCCGGCGATGTACAGGTTCAGCGACTGCGCCTGGTCGATCCACTTCTGGCGGCGGCTGGCAGCGTCGACGATCCACTTGGTTTCCACTTCGAACGCGGTGGCGTACAGGTCCTTGAGGTCCTGCGGGATGCGCTCGATCTGCTGCACGGAGCCGTCGTAGTACTTCAGGTCGTTGACCATGACCGGGTCCCACAGGCCGCGGTTCTTCAGGTCGCGCACCAGGTAGGGGTTGATCACGGTGAATTCGCCGGAGAGGTTCGATTTCACGTACAGGTTCTGGTAGGTCGGCTCGATGGACTGCGACACGCCAATGATGTTGGAGATGGTCGCGGTCGGCGCGATGGCCATGATGTTCGAGTTACGAATACCTTTCTTCACGCGCTCGCGGATCGGCGCCCAGTCCAGCGATTCGGACAGGTCGACGTCGATGTACTTCTGGCCACGGGCTTCGATCAGGATCTGCTGCGAGTCCAGCGGCAGGATGCCTTTGCTCCACAGCGAGCCTTCGAAGGTGCTGTAGGCGCCGCGCTCTTCGGCCAGGTCACAGGAAGCCTGGATGGCGTAGTAGCTGATGGCTTCCATCGACTTGTCGGCGAACTCGACGGCAGCGTCGGAGCCGTAGGCGATGTGCTGCAGGTACAGGGCGTCCTGGAAGCCCATCAGGCCGAGGCCGACCGGACGGTGCTTGAAGTTGGAGTTACGTGCCTGGTCGACGCTGTAGTAGTTGATGTCGATGACGTTATCGAGCATGCGTACAGCGGTCTTCACGGTACGGCCGAGCTTCTCGATGTCCAGCTTGCCGTCGGTGATGTGGTTGACCAGGTTGACCGAACCCAGGTTGCAGACGGCGATCTCGTCCTTGTTGGTGTTCAGGGTGATCTCGGTGCACAGGTTGGAGCTGTGTACCACGCCCACGTGCTGCTGCGGGCTGCGCAGGTTGCACGGGTCCTTGAAGGTCAGCCATGGGTGGCCGGTCTCGAACAGCATCGAGAGCATCTTGCGCCACAGGTCTTTGGCCTGGATGGTCTTGTACAGCTTGATCTTGCCGTACTCGATCAGGGCTTCGTAGTACTCGTAGCGCTCTTCGAAGGCCTTGCCAGTCAGGTCGTGCAGGTCCGGCACTTCGCTCGGGCTGAACAGGGTCCACTTGCCGTCTTCGAAGACGCGCTTCATGAACAGGTCCGGAATCCAGTTGGCGGTGTTCATGTCGTGGGTACGACGACGGTCGTCACCGGTGTTCTTGCGCAGCTCGAGGAATTCCTCGATGTCCATGTGCCAGGTTTCCAGGTAGGCGCAGACCGCGCCCATGC
>Ga0307408_100000258_pt1 | contig 54032 bp, 57 predicted proteins | sample 322Cmetagenome_FD_202116 | JGI IMG/M metagenome (GOLD analysis project Ga0307408, IMG submission 202116) | Maize rhizosphere microbial communities from greenhouse at UC Davis, California, United States - 322HYB-C-3 | ecosystem: Host-associated > Plants > Roots > Rhizosphere > Soil | place... | reverse complement strand
GATGCGCGCCATATTGCTTGCCCGAGACCTTGACCATCACCTCCGGGGCTTTGCGTACGATCCGCTCGAGCTTGGCCCGAGCCTCGGCCTGGCTCAACGGCGCGGGGTGGCCCTGCCCTCCCCGGCTCGATCCGCCTCGTCCGACGCGGACATAGGCACCCCGCAATGTCCGTTTACCGCCGGTGGGCGGTCGCCATGCCTCCATGAGGCTGGGCAGCGGCAGAATGCCCGCCTCCTCAAACATCGGGGCTATCCCAATAGGCAAGATCGCCCTTGAGCGCGGTGCCAAGACCGGCAAGCGCCACGCGAATTTCCGCCCGGAAGCTTGCCACCCGCGCCGCCTCGCGCGCGACATCGAGCCCGGATTCCACCATCACCGAGGCATTGAGCGCACGCGTTGCCTGATTAAGATTGATGCCGATCCGGTTGAGCTCGCGCCATGCCTGGGCGACTGCCGCCCGCTCTTTAAGCGGAAGCGGTGCCGCCGGATGCAGCCGGGCGCGCACAAGCCTCGTCACCCAGTCGGTTCGCTTCATGCCCAAAGCATCGGCCACGGCGTCCAGCGCGGCAATTTCTATATCGGTCAACCGGATCTCAAACCGCCGCGTTGCTCGCTCCCGTCGGCGAACGAGCCCCGGCCTCTCGCCCTCCTCCGCGTCCACTGCATGCATGACGAGGCGCCGCAGCAAAGCCGAGCGGCCACCGGCCCTGTCCGCCACAGCATCAAAGCGCTGGGCGATTTCATCGTCGAGACGGAAGGTGATGACGGACATGCATCAAAGGCTATTGTCATACATCCCCGGCGCCAAGCCTATCCGGCCCTCACCTTCCCTCAACTCATCCTATAGTCTGCTTGAGCAGACTTCGGCCCCTTCTCTGAAAGCCGACCTCTCCCCGTCGAGCCATCCAAAGAAGACGCGGCGCCGTAAGGCGCCGCGCCGGCTCCGCTCCAAGAAAAAGGCCGCACTCCCATGAGGAGCGCGGCCAGTATCCAGGTTCAATGATCAAAAACGAACGCGGAGGCGGTGGTCTTGAAGGGCGCAGGTCCGCGCGAACGCTAGACGGTGCTCCCCGCCTGGTCCGTCATGACAGAAGAGGACGCGACCTCCGCTGTCTGACCATCGTCGAAAACCACCCGTACTTTGAGCGGCAGCAGCATAAGACCCGCACGACCGTCGACCAGGACGGGCAGGGTGCGCGCATCGACGGAGACACGCTCCCCTGCCGACAAACCGCGCCGAGGAGCTGGCGCAGATCGGGGCTCGCCTGCGACCGTTTCGGCGCCACCCTCGCTTCGGGGTGCCTGCTCCTGCGCGCCCGATGCCTTCAGGCCCGCAATGAAATGCGACCCTGCGGCCAGGGTTGCGCCCTCTTCGTCCCACCCGGCGACATAGGCTTCGACCTCGTCCGGAAAGTCGCGCGCGGCCCGGTGCAGATCGTAGAGCAGGCGCATCGGCGCGCGGGGCAACGCTGCCTTGAGATAATCCGCCATGTCGCCATAGGCCGCATAGAGCGAGACGAACTGCTTGGACCGGCCGAGCGCTGCCGCGATCTGGGCCTGGTTCATCCCGCCCTTAAGCATGCGGGCAATAGCCTGCGCGATCTCGACCGAGGAGAGATTGGCGCGCTGGTCATTCTCGACGATCTGATCGGCCAGAAGATGCACTGCGTCCCCCGGCGCTGCGACGATCGCCGGAATGACGGCGAGGCCGGCGCGCTGCGAAGCGCGGAAGCGGCGCTCGCCGAGCCGGATGCGATGAACACCATCGGCATCGGGCGGTGTGACCGTGATCGGCTGCAGCACACCGCGCGCCGCGATCGACGCAGCAAGGTCAGCAAGCTCGGCTTCATCAAAATGCCGCCGGGGATTGCCCGGATCGGGAATGATCCGGTCAAGCGCGATATCCTCAACCCGCCGCGCCCGGTCATGATCGCCGACGAGAAGGCCGAACTCCTCGATCCGCTCGTCGAACTTCCCCATCAGGCGGCCGCCATGGGAAGGCCATGTCTCAGGCGCCGCTCGATCTCGGCAAGGATGGGTCGGATCTCGTCGGCCGCCGCCTTGGCGCCGCTACCCGTCTCATCCCAGACGGGACGATGATTTTCGGCGGCATGCTTGTAGGTCGGCCGCGCCTTGATGAAGGCGGGAAACATCAGCGCTTCGCCAACCGCACGGGCAAGCTTCACCGCATTATTCATCTCGCGCCGGTCGAACGGGTTCACCATCGAGGGCAGCAAGCCCAGAAAGGCGAGCTTGCGACCCGCACGCGCCGCTTCCGCTTTCCGCAGGGCGGTGAGCAGCATCTTGGCGCATTCGACGCTGTCCTCGGCGACCTGGACTGGTGCGATCACCGCGTCCGCCACCGCCATCGCGCTCAGGGTCAGCTCGTCCCATTTGGGTCCGGTGTCGATCACGCAATAATCGAAATGCGGCGCGAGCGCAGGAAAGCGCGCGATAAAGTCGCGCACATCCTGCGCGGCCTTGACCATCTGCAGACGCGGATCGGCCGCGAGCAGCGTCAGTCCCACCGCACCGTCCGCCATGAGCGGCGCGGCGGGATCGAACAGATCCGCCGCCCGGCCGCCCGCAAGGGATCCGCTGAGCCGGCGGCTCGAACTGCCCTGAGGGTCGAGGTCGATGAAGACGACTCGCCGTCCCGGTGCCTCGGCAAGGTACCAGCCCAGATGGGTGGCAAGAAACGTCTTGCCGACCCCACCCTTGAGCAGGCTGACAACGATCGTCCGCATCAATACTCGTCCGGACCGTCACGCAGATTGCGTTCATAATGGTCGCGCGAGGACCAGTCGCCGCCCCCGCCGATGCCGGGACCGACATGGCGGAACAGATAGACGGTGAGCGCGAAGCAGCCGAAGGCGAAGAGGATCGCATGATCGGGATGCGCGGAGAAATAGGCAGCCATGATGGGTCTCCTTGGACACACGGGAAATCGCTCGGGATTGGGCAAACCACGCTCGGGCGTGACGCCCTGCACGTCGCCCCTCTCCTCCAGCGCCGGCCTGCCGGCGCGTCACCGTCAAAGTCTGCTCAAGCAGACCCGGCCGGGCCATCCCCCCGGTCGGGGGGATGGCGGCGGGCGATGACCGGCCCGTTCAATAATCTTCGGCGCGCAGGATCGTGAGCAACCGCGTCGTGATCTCGGGGTTCGCCGGATCGGGCGAGCCATAGGCAAGCGCGAGGTCATAATAGTCGATCTTCCAGTAGAGGATCGTGCCGTCAAATTCGAAGCGGCCGAAATCATGCTCGCCGAGCGGATCATTGTCGGGTGTGAAGCTCTCATAATCGCGAACCATCCGAATGATCTCGGCGCGGCGGTGGAAGCCGCGGAACAGGGCGACGTCGCCGATCAGGGCCGCGACGCTGGCGGTCATCACCACCTGGTCGCGTCCAAGGCTGTGAATGGCGCGGCGCAGGCCATCGTTGAGGCCGGCGATCCGGGCGATCCGTTCGGCCTGGCTCAGCACTTTGGGAGAGGATTGTGGCATGGTGTGGGCTCCGTACGGTCTGACCCCGCCTGCCGGGGCCTTTCGACAGGCGCCCGGAAAGCCGGCGTCAGAGCGCGCCCGCGCACCCGCAGGGGCGCAACGCCAGTGGAGAAGCCCGCAACGCGGGCTTGCGCGGGCGCGCGCGCCGGCCAGGGAAGCCAGAAGGAGGAAGGCTCTGGCAGGCGGCATCGAACAGACGCCCTCTTGCATCCTTGCTGGCCCTCACAGCGCCTTGCCGTGATCGTCTCGCCATGCGCAACGATGCCATTGTTCACCGCCTCGCCCCGGCCTGGGCCAGAACGCTTGCCGCCATGCGCGGCCCTCGCACGCAGGTCCGTTCACAGTGCCGGCGCTGCGGCGCGCTGATGCGCGAGGATGTCGATGCCCTGATCGGCTTGCATAGCGGGCAGGCCAGCCTGATCGACCGGCAGGCGCGCTGCCGCATGGTCGGCTGCGATGGCGCGACCTTTTACCTCGCGGCGCGCGGCCTCGAGGGTTCCTGGCACGAACTGCTGCATGATGACGCGCTGCGCACGGGTCTTGGCGACGGCCCACCAGCACATGGTGCGGATGGCCGCCCCGTTCGAAGCGCGCCGGGATAGAGCCGCGCTCTACTAGACCGCTGGCGATCGGTTCAAGCTCCGGGAGCTGTAGTCAGGTGCCCGGGTCTCTCCCGGCAGCCCGTCGCCGTTCAGCCTACGATGATCGATGGGCACCGCGCGGACTTGGGCTCAAGCGAAGGGCGCATCCATGATCGGCCTTCGCGCGACGCGGCACGCGCGTCCGGCTTATTATCGTCTTTTCATGTACAGAGAGGCGTAGCGCCGGAGCCGCCCTGCCCCTCGCACCCGTTGAGCCCGCCCTGATATCAGGAGGTCATTGTCTTGCGCAAATTGGCCAGGATCGAACACAGCTTCTGGCTCGAACGCCGCAAGCCCAGCATCTTCTCTTCGGCCTGCCCCTGCTCGATGACGATAGTGGAGCGCTCTGGCTGCTTTGCCCGGATCGCTATGTGCCGAAAGATCGCAATCCACCGGCCCGTGCGTTCGACACAGAGCTTGGCCTGCCCGTGGGCGAGCATCGTGCGCAGCGGCTCATACTCCCGAAACAGAGACAACGCCTCTGCTGCCGCCTTGCCCTCCGCGCCAAATGTCCCCTCTGGTCCCAGCAGTTGCCCCAGATCCTTAAGGCGTTGGCCGATGAGATGCCGAAGCCGCACCGCGCTGCCGCGATCCGGGATTTCGCTTAGATGCAGCAGCGTTTCGGTAACGGCGGTTTCCACCGCGCAGAAGCATTGAAGACCCGCGCCGCGCCATGCGTTCACATCACGCGCGACGCTCGTCCACAAATTCTGATCCGGATCGACACTATTTCTATCAGCTTCATCCATGACCGGCTGATCTACAGCGACTTTCCAAAGATCCGGTTTCCGCCGGAATGCTCGCGGTGACTGGCTGGGAACTCAAAGGCTCCCGGCTGAGCCTTACGCGAAGGGATCATATTCGATGACGATGGATACGCTGCCGTCGGCGTCTTCGGCGGTGATGACGCCAAATTGCTGTCCGATGGCAATAACAAAGGTGGCCATCATGAGACTGCGCGAGAGGCTGAAGGCGTGACGACGAGCGGTTGCGATGTCAGTGAACATGTCGAGGCTCCTTTGCGCGCCGACGGGATCGTCCCGCTCGACTGGCGCCCGACGTGTCCGGCCGGCGGCCGCGATCACTTTTTTGGCGCAGCTCAAAAAGCCGTAGCGAAGCGACCGGACCCCTTGCGGGTTGATCGTGGAAGGCCGACGGCCGGACCAAGGATTGCGCCGGATTGAGAGCGGGTGAGCCCGTCGGCCAGGAGCCGGTATTTGCCCCTGACAGAACGTCCCCTTACACCCTCCTGTCGCTCTGATAGCTGCGCCGGCGGTGACTGGGCGCCGCGTATGGATTAGGTCGTCGCCCATGATGATGGCACTTCTTCTTGCCGTGGCGAGCGTGCCGTCTGGCCAGGCTTTTGCCTGCACACCGACCCGGGTCTGGGATGGCGACGGACCGATCTGGTGCCGGGAAGGCATGCATGTCCGGCTCGCTGGCGTCGCCGCGCGCGAGATCGACGATAGCTGCCGTCGCGGCCACCCCTGCCCGCAGGCCACGGGCCGCGCGGCCCGTGACGCGCTGGTGCGCCTGCTCGGCGGAGCGCGCGGGCGCGGCGCGAGAGGCCATGTCCTTGTCGCCGGGCCGATCCTGCGCTGTGTCTCCACCGGCAATGCGAAAGCCAACCGAACCGGCGTCTGGTGTCGCTTCGCGGATGGCCGTGACCTCAGCTGCGCCATGATCGCGACCCGCACCGTATTGCGCTGGGACCGCTATGCCGAAAGCCGCTGCCGGGGACGCGGGGCACCATAAGCGTTACGAACGAAGCGAACAGAAAGAGAGGCCCGGCGGCCTGGCCGCCGGGCCTCTTGCCCGTCCGGTCAGAACGGGATCTCATCCTCTTCCACATCATAGCCGCCCGCGCTGTCGCTCTGCTTGGCGCGGGTGAGGAAGGTCACTTCGTCGGCGATGATCTCGACGCCGTAGCGTTCGATATTCTCGTTGTCGGTCCAGCGAGTATAGTGGATGCGGCCGCGCACCATCACCTTCATGCCCTTGTCGACATGTTGTTCGACCGTCTTGCCAACCCCGTTGAAGCAGGTGATGCGGTGCCATTCGGTGTCTTCGATCCGGTGCCCCTTGTCGTCGCGCAGGATCTTGCCGTTGCTGTCGCGCTTGGGGCGCGAGGTGGCGAGGCTGAAATGGGTGATGTGGGTGCCGCCCTGGGTGGTGCGGGTTTCCGGCGTAGCGCCGACGTTGCCGGCGAGGATGACGATGTTCTGCATGTCGAGAATTCCTTTTCTGTCGGCCGAGGGATGATCCCTTCGACTGATCCCGGGAAAAGGCGGCCAGGACGGTGCCTCCACCGCAGCGCGCCAGCGCTAAGGGAAACCCCGAAATAAGGGGTGGTGCGGGCAGCCGTGGCACACGGCAACTCGGCCCGAAGGATCGCGGGTTGGAGGCATTGGACAGCCGACTTAGGGGTCAGGTGAAAGAGAAGGGATTATCTCTCTGCGCCGACACGAGATCGGGAGACACCGTGCAGAACCCTTCCCTATCCTCGCCAATGTCGGGGAGCCCAACCCCGTGCCATGGCGGCATTCCGATCACCATTTCAGCCTCGCCGCTCTGCTCCGATCATCAGCGATACCCGTGATCAGCATAGAAAATAGCGCATCGAAGAGACAGAATAGCCCTTCACCTCGTGGCTGCGGCGTCAACGTCGATGATGACCACGAAATGGGCATGAAGGTGGTGGGCTGCAGGGCTCCGGCACAGCCCCCGGATCCGACCTGGGGGATCACACGTGCGCGAGGAAATCGAGCGAGGCCTCCTCAAACCCGCGCCTGACATGGGGCGATAGCGGGGAAACGAGGGCGCAGCGGGCATCAGGTCCGTTCCGGCCTCGCGGGCTCGCCCGTGATCCCCGCCTGGGCAGCAAAGGGGTCGACCAGCTTATGGATGGGCTGGGCACGCCCCATCCAGGGCTTTGGCGCAATGCACCGGACCCAGTCGGCAAAGCTCGGAATGAAGCCGAGATCCTCCAGGACATGTTGTTCGCCGATCAGCCGGACGGGGACGACGCGGCCCGTATCGACGGTGATCGCAGGACCGAAAAAGCGCTCCAGCATGAAAATGCCTTCGGCATGGTGGCGCAGCGCCCGGTGCCGATAATCGGCGGTGATGGCCTTGGACTCGTCGAACCATTGATGGAGCGGCAGATAATTTTCAGGCCTCCCGCCCCATTTGCGCACCGACGAGAGAGCATGATGATAGCAATGTCCCATCTTACCTTCCTCACCATTCATGACTGTAGGATTCGACCGCGACGTAGCGGTCGTTATGTTCAAGCGAGATCGAGCCTGCGGCGACATCGAACAGGAATTCGCCATAAGCGCCGTCGTTATTCTCCCATCCGGGATGGGCTGCGGTCAGCAACTCATAGGCGAGGCTCTCGATCACATCGCCGACCGGCTTCGTGTCGGTCTCTGTGCCGGACCCGTCGGGCAGGGCGCAGATCATGGATATCGCATCTGTCGGAAGCTCGGCGGGCGTGTCGCCGGCCAGTGCCTCGATGCTTTCGATCTGTCCGGAATCACCGCCCCCATCGAAATTGACGACGACACTCGATATCCCGGCGGCGGCAAGCGCCTCGAACAGCGCCGTTTTGTTGATAGGCATTAGCGCGGCACTTTTTGCTTCAAATGCGGCATGGCGCGCCATGATCGCTTTCCAGTCGATGTCGACCGGCTGGAGGTCTTGTGAATGAGCCATGGTCTTTCTCCAACGGGGATGGTTTGCGGCCCCCGATCGTTCGAAGGCACAAAACCCGACCGCCACCTCCCCTCTCCCAAGGGGGAGATGCTCACGAACAGATGACGGCAGGAGATAACCCAACGGGGCACCCGTCAGGGGTGCCCCCCGACGTCGGTCAGCGGGATCGCTGCCGGCTTCCCGCGCCGAGCGACGCCGGAGCGGCGCCCAGCGGTCCGCGACGGTCGACGATCCGGATTTTGCGGGATTTTGCTTCGATGACGAGCCGTTCGGTGACACCATTGCCCTGGAAAGCGATCACGAAGCGGGGTTTGAGCGAGAGCATCTGCTCGTTGCGGCGGAAGCCGGCACGATCTCCCAGCTTGCGATCGAGACCGAATCGCACCTGCTGGACGCCATTCTGTTCTGCCCAGGATGCCGCGAGCCGTTCGATCCCCTTCATGTCACCGCCATGCACGAGATACATGTCGCCGACATGGGCGCGAACCTTGTTCAAGGTCGCCAGAAGGTTGTCGGCAAAGGTCTTCATGTCGGCATCGTTGGCGAAGGTCAGCCGACCGCCCGCGAACACCACCGGCGTACCAAGGGCGGTGTTGGCGTTGATTGCCCGGTCCCGTCTGGCGCGCAGGAACGCATGTCCATCGACGATCCCCGCAGTCACGCCGAGCGAGATGCGGTTGCCGGATGATGGGACCCAGGATCTGCCGGTCTCGCGAATATAGTGAGCGGCGGCGACGTCGCGCATCAGCTCGAACGAGCCAGCGGATTCCTCGACCTTTTTGGCCAGATCGATCTTCTCCTCCAGATTGGCCGTGCTGATTTCGGAACCGTCCTGTTCGGCAAGTAGCAAGCGGATGTCGTCGGTCAGCCGATCGACCAGCCCGTGCTTTTTGGCGGCGGCGCGGTGGAAGAGGTTCACCAGGCCCCAGCCCAGATCTTCGATATCCCGTTCGAGCGAGGTGTTGCCCATCGTCGTGAAAAGATCACTCCAGATCGCGGTAACGGTTTGCTCCAGCGCCTCGGTCGGCGGCGGCGCCATGCCACTGAGCTCTTCAGCGCGGGGTTCGAGATGTCCGAGCTCCAGTGCCGCGAGGGCGGCTGCAAGGGATGTAGACATGATAGCGAGCCTTCCTGTTTGTGCCGGCGGCCTCTCCGCCGGATGCGCATTCTCTGGGCGCTCGCAAAAGAGGGGGTGGCACCAAGGCGAAGCCGAGGGAAACCCGCGGACAAGGGGTGGTGCGGGCAGCCGTGGAATACGGCAACTCGGCCCGCCGTTCGCGGGTTGCCAGCCCCTCGCGGGTGCCCATATGCCGCATCCTCTGGCGGAGAGGTGCTGGTACAGACCCGGCTTTTCGCTCAGGCTTCACCGCAGCCGTCAATGCGCAGCGGGGGTATCACGAGCTCCGTCGATGCGAAGTGCGCCAACACCGCCGGATAGCTCCCAAACTCGAGAACCGTATGAAGTGAGATCAGCATCTCGTCATCGCCCGATGCTGCAAAGCATCGAACGGTGCTACCATCGAAGACGAGACGTTCGGGGCCGACCGCGCCCGGCGCGCCGCCAGCCCAGCGGGCGAAGAGCAGGCCATGACCCACGCAGAATGCCTCGATCGCCTCGAACCGGCCCCACGCGACCTCACGATCGGCGAGGTGGAGCAGACCGGCTGGTCAATCTCATCGGAGATGAATACCGTGCCCTCCCAGTCGATGCAGACGCCGTCGCTTTCTATGCCGGGCACAAGGCAGAGGGGGTGGAGCAGGAGACAGCGATCCGCCGATGCGAATGGCGACGCAAGATCGATCGGCCATGACGGTTTCCTTGGGACGAAAGGAGGAGTTCAGCTTTGGGGCTGGGGTCGGTGAAAAGCTTCGAGCCACCGTGCCATCGACATGCGATGTTCAATGGGTTTGCTTGCCCATCCCATCAGGGCGGCGTCGCTCGATGTCGCATGCCGGCACTGCGAGGCCGAGAAGACTCAGCGGCGCAACATATCTGTTTCTGCCGCCGCCGAACGCCACGACGAAGCGCCGGTAGGAGCCAAGGTCGGGGCGGGCGACCGGGCCGGTCATGCCGCTTCACAAATCTGATCCTTAGACTGCGACGCGCTGGCCAGCCCGGTCGCCCGCAAGAGATAGCCGGCAGCCGCTTCGGCCTTGGCCGCGGCCGTCATGATCGCGCGCGAATCTTTGCGAAGCACCTTGAGCCACGAGCCGATGTACGCGGCATGATCGTCGATGTGGGAAGTCGGCAGGCCCAGATCCGCGCCGAGCAGCGCGGACGTCATCTCGGCCACCAGTTCTTCGAAGGCGTAGGCGTTGTCGCCGAACCTCTTGCCGAATTCCCGGTTAAGCCTGCCCGGGTGGCCCGAGGCATGGCCAGCTTCATGGGCCAGGGTGGACGCGAAGTAGGCGCGTGTGGAGAACATCTCGACAGGCGGCATTGTGATGCTGTCGGCGATGCGGTCATAATAGGCATGATCGCCGCGCTGTTGGACCTTGATCGGCAAGGCGTCGATGAAGCGCTGCGCACGGATCGGCAGGTCGTCGGCCGGGGGCACGATAATGACGGGGCTGGAATAAAAATCTGGCGAGAGCCCATCGATCTGGTCGCAGTTGAACACAGCGTAGGCGCGCAGCACGCGGCGCATCTCGTCCGAACTGTCGCCGGTTACAGGCGATTCCACTATCTTGCTGTAAGATTTGTAGAAGATCGCGATCTGCGACCGCTCGCCTTCACGAACCTGACCACCGAGCGTCTGCGCCTGCTTGTAGGTCATCCAGGTCCGTGAAGTATAGCCAGCCCCCTCGGCACACAGCCACAGCCAGAAGCAGTTGATGCCTTTATAGGGGTCACCGTTCGCGCGAAGCGGACGCCCGCCGATGCCGGGACGCCACGGCTTTACCCAGGGACGCACCCCGGCTTCGAGCCTGTCGATGATGGCATTGGTGATGGTGTCGGCGGGCGACGGCTTGTCGGCGGTTCTGGCCACGGCATGGTCTCCTGATCTGAGTGAGGCGAACCCGCAGCCGCATCCTCCTCCAGGGCGACGGGGGGTCGCAAAAAGAGGGGCGACACTCCGCGAAGAGTGCCGCCCCAATTGCCTCGAAGGGTAAGAGCGCGGGTCAGGCGGCGGCGCTCAGATCCTCCTCGCCATCCGCAATGTCGACGTCGTCATCGGTCTCGGCGCCCTGATCATCATCGTCGATCGTGACGTCTTCATCCTCTGACTGATCCTCGTCATCGGCGTCGCCGAAGCGCGAGCGCAGGGCCATGCGGGACGGGGTCTCAACAGCATCGAACCGCATCGCATCCGGCAACCAGGCGGTCGCCTTCTCACGAATTTCGGCTTCGACGATGCCCTGGCCGTTGCACAGCGACGCGCAGGTCGCGGCAAGGTCGCCCTTCTTGGCGTCCTTGTAGCGCCCTCGCAGGATCGGGCCTCCAATGTCCTCCAGTGCGGCGAGCATGATCTCCTTCTTAACCCGACCGAAGAAGTTCTCCGCCGTCGGACGCCACCAGTGCTCTACCTGGATGTCGAGGGTGCGACCAAGATGGTCGTGGAAGCCATTGGCGCGCAATCCATCGGCGACGTTGAGGGTGGGTTCAAGCGTCCGGGCGATGGCAAACGCGACCCAGGCGCCGCGCGCTTCATCATCGAGCGCCCGGAAGGCATCGAACCGTTCAGACATGGTTCTGTGCCCGGCCCAGCTCGTATCGAGACGCTGGCGCTGGTCGTCGATGGCCTGTGATGCCATCGAACCCTCATCACGAAAGCCGAAGATCGGGAAGGCGGCGCCGCTCGATTTGAGGGTCGAGTGATTAGGCACATAGATCGTCTCGAACACGACGTTTTGCGCCATCAGGAAGATCGTCAGATCAAGCGCCATCGCCGGGTCGCTGGCGATATGGGCGACAAGGATCTGGCGACGCCGGGTCGCAAGTTCGTCGATCAGCGTGGCGCTGAGCTTCCCGCCCTGATCGACCGCATCATTGTCGTCTCCGCCCGCGTCGTCCGAAGCCTTGGTCGGCGCGTTGGGATCGCTCACTGGCTTTTCGCTGAACAGGCGGGTGTGGACCCGCGCTTCGCCATCCCCGCCGATATAGAGGAACGTGCCGACCTGCGCCTTGAGCGCCTGATCGATTTCCTGGCGGCTATTGTCGATCTCTTCCAGTTCGCGCTCGATCGCATCGATACGGGCATTGGCGGCGTCGGCTTCGATGCTCCCCTCGACCAATTCCTGCTCGAGTTTTTCGACAAGACTGTCATTCTCGGCGGACAAGGCCTCTACCCGTGCGTTTTCCTCGTCGGTGAGCGGCCTCGCTGGAACGTGAAACTCATGGAGTTGCCGCTCGAGATCATAGGGGACGTGCGTCGCTGCGATCGGCGTAACGAAGGCGAGGCCCTCGGCCTGCGCCAGTTCATCTGCGGCCGCCTCGAGTTTCTGGCTGGCCAGCGTTTCGAGCAGATCGACGTCGATCCAGTTCTCATCGCCTTCGGCGGCAAACAGATCACCCTCGATGCGGCCGCCCGCGGCGAGATAGGCATCACGCCCGACGAAGCGGGCCTTGGCGTCGTTAGCCTTCACCGTACCGCTGAGGATGGCGCGGCGAATATTGTCCGGATTGTCGCCGTAATAGGACGTGCTCATCTGGTCGAAAATGCGGGCCTGCCGATCGACATCGCTGGTCACGGCATAGGCTTGCGCGACACCGAGCGTGATTTCGCCGGCGGCGAGCGCCTGGAACACGCAGGGTGCCAGTTCAGCAAGGCGCACCCGCTGTTCGACGAACCGGGTGGTGACGCCCTGACGCTTGGCGACACCCTCAGCGGTCATCCCCTTCTGGATCAAGAAGTTGAACGCCGTGCTTTCATCGGCCGGGTTCATGGGAACGCGCTGGAAATTCTCGGTTAGGCTTGCCTCGACCGCATTCTCGTCCTCGGAGAGGACGAGTACCGGCACAACGTGATCAGTGGGCAAACGGCCCTGCTCGATCAGGCTCTGGAGCGCGCGCAGCCTGCGACCACCGGCTTTGACGGTGAAGTGACCGGCCTTCTTGAGCGGGGTCACGATCAGATTTTGCAGCAGGCCCTGGGCCGCGATGCTTGCGGCGAGGGTGTCGATGCCGGCATCGCGGCTCGACTTGCGGACATTATCCTTGGACAACGATAGGTTCTTGACCTTCACGGACTGGATCATCGGTTTTCTCCATCTGGGAATGGCGCGCCGCATCCGCGGTCACGCGAGCCTGTACGTCAGGCCCACAAAGCCGAAGGCCCCCTCCCCTCTCTTAAGATGAGTGGGAAAGGAGCGGGCGGGAGTGTCACACCGTAATGCGCGCGATGACCGACGCGGCGCTCGCGACAGGAACGAAAGGACGCGTCTTGTGCTGGATGATGTCGCTGAAGCACCCTGCCGCCTTCAATTCTGCAAGGCGCATATGCGGCCAGTCGAGCAGTTCGAGCCGTTGCTGGCCGGCGACCAGGCTGCGCTTCAGCCTATATACGCCGAGGGCAGAGATCTCACCGGTCGTCATGACATGCTTGGCGGTCTCTTCGCCCGACACGGTGATTGCCGCAGCTATGCCGAAGGCGTCCGCGAGTTTCGCGACAAGCGGCGCCGGGACGATGCGCCCCAGAAAGGACTGTCCATCGTCCGTGTTGAGCCGCCAGACCTGCACATGGTCGTCGGGCAGCCGGTCCCAGACGGGGAGAAGAAGACCGGAGACCAGATAGAGCGTGCTGGTCCGGGTCCTGCCCTGCATCTCCTCGACTTCGGCCTGCCAAAGTGCCGCAAATTCCTGCTCGCTGGTCTCTTCCCACATCGTCTCAAGCAACAGGTCTTGCCGCATCCGCTCGGTGCGCGTCGGGCGCACCAGTTCGTAGCGGCGGACGATCTCGCCATCATCGTCGGTCAGCGAATAGGTGCTGCAACGAATGGCAGCCTTGCCCGACTTGCGGTTGACGATCGGGCGGCATTCGTCTCCAAGCATCCGGAACGCGCGTTCGAGGGGAACGGGCTTGTAGCGCTCCTCCGTTTCAAGCCGGAGTATTTCGGTTTCTGCCCCGCTGATCTCGTCGCGGCGGATGACGGTGCGATCGAGAATAGTAATGCGCTCGGCGTTGATGCTCTCGACACCCAGATCAAGCGTGCCGGCTTCCCGGGCAGCCTCGATACGCGCTTCGATCAAACCGAGATATTCGTCGAAAATCGCATTCTGAAGCGCGATCCGCAAGGCTAGGATGCGATTGAGCCAGCGCTGGATGGGCGGAAGATCGTCCTTCAGGCCGCCGCCTTCGCCCTCAAGCTCGAGACCAGTGAGTGCCTGGAACTCACCAAAGCTTGTTGACCGGAGTTTTCCGGCAGCAAGCAGCCGGAACCATTGCTCCAGCGATTCCTTGGCGAAATCGCTTTCCAGATTGTCGCGCGGGTCGAACAAGCCCTGCCCACCGGTCTGGCGCTGTCCGCGGGTCAGGGCGCCGAGGCTATCGAGGCGACGCGCAATGGTCGAGATGAAACGGCGCTCCCCCCGGCAGTCGCTCGAAACCGGTCGGAACAGCGGCGCAGTGGCCTGATGCGTCCGATGCGTGCGCCCAAGACCCTGAATGGCGGCATCGGCACGCCACCCAGGTTCGAGGAGATAGTGATTGCGCCGGGACTGGTTCTCGGCGCTGAGGCTCGCATGATAGCTGCGTCCGGTGCCGCCAGCATCCGAGAAGATGAGTATCTTCTTGGCGCCGCGCATAAAGGCTTCGGTCTCGGCCAGATTTGTGCGGGCCGAGCGGCTCTCGATCCGCTGGCGGCCGTCCGCGCCCATGACTATGCGTCGGCTGCGGCCTGTCACCTCGGCGACCGCATCGGTGCCGAAATGGCCGATGATGTGGTCGAGCGCAGAACCGACCACGGGCAAAGCGCAGAGCTGTTCAATCAGCGCGTCACGCAGGTCGAGCGCCTCCTGGCTAAAAACAGGATGGCCATCCTCGTCAGACATGGGCTCGGAGCGGGTCTTGCCGGTATCGTCGACGAAGGTTTTCATCTGACGGACGGGAAAGGCGGCTGTGAGGTAGGACATGACAAATTCACGGGGCGACAATTCGATCTCGAGATTGGCGCGATCCTCGGCGCTGAGCGCTGCAAGCGCCCGGTTGAGCATCGCTTCCGAGGTAGAGACAAGCTGGATGACCACGCTCTCGCCGCGCGCGAGATCGGCGCGGATGGCAGGGATAAGCGAGGGCAGCTTCATGCCCACCAGGAGCTGGCAGAAGAACCGCTGCTTGGTGGATTCGAATATCGACAGCGCTGCCGCTTTCGCGCCGCTATTGTAGGTGTCGTTCGAAAAGCTGTCGGTCACACGGGTCGCATCGAGCGCATTGCGCAGGTTCGCATGGATGATGGCCCAGGCATCGGCATAGGCGTCGTAGACCTCGATCTGGTCGGGCGTCAGGCGATGTTCGAGGATATCATATTCGACGCCGGCAAAGCTGAGCGCACGGGCGACATACAGCCCCTGCATCTTGAGGTCGCGCGCAATGAGTTCCATCGCTGCGATGCCGCCCCGGCGCAGGCTGTCGACGAAGGCGCGACGATCGGCAAAGGCAGTGCCGGGCCCCCACAGGCCAAGCCGCGTCGCATAAGCGAGATTGTTCACGTCCGATGCGCCGGTCGCCGAAACATAGAGCACACGCGCACGCGGTAGGAGGTTCTGCAAGCAAACGCCTGCAATGCCCTGGTCGGAGCCATCCTTGGTGCCGAAGCGCCCTTCTCCACCCGCAACCCCGGCCATCTCGTGGGCCTCGTCGAAAACGACCATGCCTTCATAGTCGTCGCCAACCCAGTCGAGGATCTGCTGAAGACGGGTTCCCTTGTCGCCACGATTGGAACGTAAGGTCGCGTAGGTCAGGAACAGCACGCCCTCGGCCGCACCGATCGGCGTGCCCAGCTTCCACTGGTTGAGATGCTGAATGTCGAGCGCCAGACCGCCAACGGCTGTCCAGTCGCGGCGCGCATCCTCAAGAAGGGTTTCAGTTTTGGAGATCCAGATATGTTTGCGGCGGCCGCGCAGCCATTGGTCGAGGATGATCGCGGCAACCTGACGGCCCTTGCCAGCGCCGGTGCCATCGCCAAGGAAAAATCCCGTGCGGTACGGGCGACCGTCGGCAGCGGGTGTTAGCGACAGCCCCTCTTCGGCGGGAGAAAACAGCCCGGGAATGTCTCGCGCGAAAGCGTCGCCGGCGTAGATGAGCGTTTCCAATTGGGCATCCGAAAGTGTCCTGTCATCGACGACACGCGCTGGAAGCGTTGGGACATAGGATGGCCGCGGCGCGGTGATCGACCCCATCGCGATCGACTCTACCAGTGCCGTCGGGTGTGCCGAGCCGCAGGGAATCGCTATCCGGCTTGGCCGGTAGGGGAGATAAACGCCCGCGGCTACTCCGGTCGGCACCGGCTCGGCGAACACGGTATAAGCAATGTCGACTGCGGCCAATGTAGGCACGATCTGGCCAACCGGTGCTGCCAGGCGCGACTTGCCGGCTAGACCACCGAGCAAAGGTCGGCGAGCAGTTGGCCGCGACGGGTTGGAAGGGCGGGTGTCAGTCGAAATGGGCAACGCAGAGGAGCGGACAACGTCCAGCGCGTCGGCAAGCGTGTTGCAACGAATAAGAAGCGCAGGGCTGCCGTCGCGCTTCTCGAGCACCATGATCTTCACGGTCTGCCCAGTGCCATGCTTAGCATAGGCGTTGCCCGGCAATTCGATCTGTAGCGTCAGCGCGAACCCTTCTGTCGCCCTCAGCCAGGCGCGACTCGACGTGTCTACCCGATCAGGAAGAATGACAGCGCAGCGCCCGCCGTCGCCGAGGCGCATCAGCGCAGCGCGCAAATGCCGGAACGCGGCAAGCGGGTCTGCATGACGGCCGATGCTCCGCGAGAAAGGCGGGTTGAGCAGCACCGCTGTTGGGATAATCCCGCGTGGCAGAAGATCATGGACCAGCTCGCCATCATGCTGGCTGACCAGGGCGTTCGGAAATGCTGCCTGAAGCATGTTCGCTCGCGCGGGATCAATCTCGTTCATAATGAGGGTAGCACCGACGCGAGCGGCGAACACGGCGAGCAGACCCGTTCCGGCGGATGGCTCGAGCACAATATCGGTCGGATGAATCCGGGCGGCCAACGTCGCGAGGTAGGCGATTGGTGCAGGCGTCGAGAATTGCTGCAAGGTGATCTGCTCTTCGCTGCGCACGCTGTGGGTCGGAAGCGACGCCGTCAGCGTGGTAAGGGCAGAGAGGCACGCGAGCGGATCAACTGGAAGCCTGGCCTCGGCGATGTGGAGGACCTGAGCGAGTTCCAGTACGTCATAGGCATCTCGCAGCGACCATTCGCCGTCGGCAGCGGATGATCCATGTGCAGTTTCCATCACCCGAAGCAGGGCTTGGCGATCGATAGCTTTTTCCCGCCCCAGCAGGGTGCAAACCGTTTTGGCGGCAGTGATCGAAGGGCCTGTGAAGTCGAGCTCGGGTGCAGCGGTTGCAAGAGCGTACATGGGGAAACTCCTTGGGGTCGCCCGATGACTGTCACCGGGCCACCTAGCCGGAGGCCCCCTCCCCTCTCATTTGACCTGGAGATTTAGGCGTTCACGCCATGCATCATTCCAATCCAGATGCTGGTCAGGCAAACGAACGATCAGCTCTCGCCCGTTACCGATGAGGTGAGGCCGAGCCCTTGTGAGCATCGCGGCTGCGGCTGCTCCGTGATCTCCATAGAGGATGATGCGTTTCACCCGGTCGGGGATCGCGACCATTGCGAGACGTTCGACGCCCCCAAGCGCCCATGTCGGCGTGCCGAACCACGCCATGACCGAAAGTGCATCCTCGATCCCTTCGGCGAGCCCGAGTTCATCCTCAGCGGGTGCCAATCGGATTGCTGCGTTCCCGAGCAAACCCAGCGCGATTTTCGGTTTGGGCAACGGTTTACGCAAGATCGCTTTTGGATCCAGACAGGTGCGCTGGACGGCAACGACACCCAGATCATTTTCGACGGCGGCGATCAATGCGTGAAAGGTGCGACGACGTTCGCCTGCCCCCACGATCGTGCGAGGGTTATAGCGCAGACAGGGTGGATACGGCCCGGCGATGCCCCGTGCCGCGAGATAGTCGGCAGCGGGCGTACCGGAAATTGGCTGGCTGGCCTTCCATAGCTTGAGCGCCAGATGCTGACGATCCGGCCCGGCTTTAGCCGGCGGCATCGAGAGCGTGGCGGAATCATGGAGCTTCTGCCGCCGCAGCGCGGCCAGGACAGCCCTCGTCTCGCATCCGGCAAAGCAATGGAACAGGATGGCTCGCTCACCAAGGCGTACCGAGAGGCTGGGACCATGATCGTCGTGCGCCGGACACCGACACTCGCCTCTCGTACCCCGCCAGGTTCCGCCCAAAGCTTCAACAATCATCTTGGCACGGGAAGCCGCAGAGAACGACATGAGAATATCCTTGGAAAGAAGCGGGCATGCGATACCAAGGCCCCCTCCCCTCCCCGCTTGTCAGACTGGACTTGCCTTCGAAGCAAGAATGCCAAACTCTTCCACGATGCGATCGGTCGTGTAATGGGTGGCGCCGTCGCGCTCGTAAGAACTGTCCTTGAGCCGGCCAGCGATACGCACCAGGTCTCCGACCTGCGCCCGCTCGGAAACATGTTTGCGCTGGCCATCGCTGAAGATGCTGACGCGGTTCCAATGGCTATCCTCAAGCCACTCATCATCGTCACCACGACGTCGATAATTGGCGCAGACAGACAACAGGGTCACTTTAGGTCGAGCATCGATTTCCCCGATCCGACCGATGATTTCGAATTTAGCGAAATTGATCATGACGTCCCTTTCCCTGCCGTTTGGACGGCTCAGAGGCTATCGAGTGAGGTCATGGTTCTTAAATCCCCCTATATGGAGGGATCGCCCGCGCTGATCTCCGCCTTGGCAAGCTGGACACTGATCCTGCCCTTCGTTTGTCCACGGTCTGATAAGGATGGATCATCCGCGGTAGAGCGAATCGGTCCAATCCTTCTAAAGAATCATCTGAAAAACGCCGCTGCTCGCAGCGGTAGGATTCATGATTCAAAAGATTCAGATTCAGAGCGGATAAAACGACCAAATTACAATCTATTACTCCAATCAACCTGACCTTCTGGGGGATTAAGCCTGACTTCTTGGGGGCTGCGACCTGTCTCTTTGGGGGCGCTTACCTGACCGTTTGGGGCTATCCTGACCTTTTGGGGGACTCGGTAGTTCGCAAGGTGAGTGAAGTCGCCAGCGCCGACGGTCGAGAGAAATCCTCCATATTGAGCGTCAAACAGTGGGTCGGGCATGGATGTTTTGCGACTCGGCGATACTCCTCGCATTTTGGCTCCCTTCACGGACCTTCTATCCTGACCTCTTGGGGGTGATATTGCCGTCTATCCTGACCTGACTTGACGGAAGAGGTCAGGTCAGGCAGCTAATGTGCCTAGGAAACGCCATCTGATCGTATCATTGCATGGAAACAGACGCCGGCCAAATCGACGAGGCAGCTGAAGACGGCACGGGAGAAGGTTCTCCCGGGCGTGCCATGCGTGTTGCCGCCGCGCTCAAGGCGAAGGGAAGCGACGAATTCGCCAAACCCGGAAGCATCATTGAGGTCAAATTCATTAAAGGCGAATCGCTTAGCCTGACAGCGTCGCGGTTACTCGCGCTCATGATCCTGACAGCGGGGGGCGATGCTTGGGAGGACCGCCCGCATAGAATGCGTAAGGCTGACATTCGCCGGGGCCATAAAGGCAACGAGCGCATTAGTGACATGCTGGAGGAGCTCCACCGGACCTTGTTCGCCGTTGACGACAAGTCATGGCGGGGAAAGAAGGCGACCCTTCGCTTCTCACTGATCTCCCGGTCGCGGGAAGAGTATGAAGAGGATGGGGGCGAGGCGGGATGGATTGAGTGGGAATTCACCCCCGACGCCCGCAAGCTTATCCAGGCGTCGGAAACATACGCAGTTTTGAACCGGCAGGCGGTGCTCGGTTTCAGGTCAAGCTACGCACTGAAATTATACGAGCTTGGTGCGCTCCGGCTGCACCGGAGACAGGCGACCTGGAAGGGGGACATGCAATCTCTGCGCGCGGCCCTCGGCATTCCCCCTGAAGTTTACACGGACTTCGCCCAGCTACGCCGCAAGGTGCTCGAGAAGGCAAAAGCAGAGATCGATCAGCTTGCGCATTTTCGCGTCGAGTGGCGTGAAATCCGACAGGGCCGCACGGTTACAGAGATCGAGTTCCGGTTTGAGCCGAAGGGCGCGCCCGAAGTGATTGAGACGGTGGACGAGCTTGATCGTCATTCGTCGGGCAGGAAGGCCCGCCGCGATGGTTCGGTCGAGACCGTGTCGGCGGGGCGGAGGGCTATTGCGCCGCCGTCGAAATCGCTCGCTAAATCGAAGGCGGAGGAGAAGGTCTTCCCCGCCGGTCCGCTGACCTATGGTGCTGACGAGTTTCGTGCGATCGGCTTGAAGCATGGCGGCGGCTGGTCGGTCGACATGATGGCGGATGGCTATCGGCAGCATATGGGTGCTCGCCTTGAGAAGCTGCGTGGGAAGAAGCTGATCGACTCCTGGACGGGCTTTTGTGAGAGCTGGTTGAGCCGGCGCGGAAAGCCGTGAATCGAGAAAATTGCACGCGTGCAATTTCTTCCTCCCCCACGGAGTCAGGATAGGTCAGCAGGGTGCGCTCGATCGTCAAGAAAAGCCTCTCCACTTTCGCAATTCTCCTTTTTCTTGACCAAAAAGCGCAAGTCGATGTACCACCTCCTGAATTGCGAAAGGTGGGCATATGTCTAACGGCCTCGAAATTGAGGAAGCCGATCGTCTGGTCTCGGTTGCAACGCTGGCAAATCGAACGTCATCGATCCTGGAAAAGCTGAGAGATTCAGCCAAGAGCGCCCGCGCTGATGATCGGAGAGAGCCGACATTCGCGATCGGCAAGGCAGCCGAACTCGTTGGCCGAACGCCCGCGGCAATCCGCGACGCCGAGAAGGATGGTCGTCTTCCGGAACCGTCCCGAACGGATAATAATCGTCGTGAACGCTACACGCTCGCTCAGCTAAACGACATGCGCGGGGTCTTCGGCACACGACCATATCGCGCTCCGACGGACCCTTGTTGTGTGGTCGCGGTTCAGAACTTCAAAGGCGGCGTCGGGAAGTCCACAGTCGCCGTTCACCTTGCCCAGTATTTGGCGATCCGCGGTTATCGGGTCGCGCTTATCGACTGCGATAGTCAGGCGTCGGCTACGACGCTCTTCGGCTATGTGCCAGACCTTGATCTCGATGAGGATGAGACGCTCTATCCGTTCCTGCGGGAAGACGAGCGCACCTCGCTGGATTACGCCCTGCGTAAAACCCACTTCGACGGCCTAGAGCTGATCCCAGCGAACCTTCGGCTGTTCAATTCAGAGTATGAGTTAGCAGCCCGAATGGCGCGGGGCGATTTCGGGACGTTGCTCGAACGATTGAAGGTTGGGATCGACAGCATCTCCGATCGGTTCGACGTTGTCGTACTCGATCCGCCTCCAGCACTGGGTTCGATTTCGCTATCTGTCCTGCGAGCTGCGAACTCATTGGTGGTGCCGGTGCCGCCGACAGTCATGGATTTCTCGTCCACAGCGGCGTTCCTGTCGATGCTGGACGAGACGATCGAACAGCTCGCCGAGCGCGGAATGGCGCCAGAGCTGCAGTTTCTTCGTTTCGTCGGCTCGAAAGTGGACGACAACAAATCGATGCAGAAGGAGCTTTTGAACCTTATGCGGACGCTGTTCGGCCACGCAATGATCCGGACTCCGCTGAAGGATTCTGCGGAAATCGACAACGCGACCGCTCGTCTGATGACGGTTTACGAACTTGATGGACCAGCAACTAGCTCATCGGTTCGAAACCGCTGCCTCGGGTATCTCGATGGTGTAAATGCCGAGATTGAGGTCGACATCAGGTCGATGTGGCCTAGCCATCAGGCGGCGCTACGCAAGGCAGCACTGGCATGAGCCGGAGAAATTGCACGCGTGCAATTTCAGGCAGAACGGGAAAATTGCACGCGTGCAATTTCGGTAGAAGGGGGCTCACATGAGCAAGAAAAACAGCGGCTTCGCAGCCGAGCTCACGGCAGGACTCGATCTGACCAGCGAGCCGACGCCGCAGCGGCGGCAGGGCATTGCTGCGAACGTTCTCACCGGGCGACAGAACCGCCTCGCGGAGTTGACCTCGGGGGCCGTGGTCACCCGCACACATGAACTTGTGGATCCGAACCGCTGCCGCATGTGGGCCGGCCACAACCGTGATTATGCTCTGCTGAATGAGGAACGTTGCGCCGATCTCATTGAGAGCATCAAGTCCCAGGGAAAGCAGGAGATCCCTGCGATCGTCCGTCGGGTGCAGGGCGAAGCCGACTACGACTTTGAGGTCATCTGCGGCGCACGTCGCCATTGGACGATCAGTTGGTTAAGGTCGCACAACTATCCCGATTTCAAATTCCTGATCGACGTGCGCGAGATCGGTGACGAGGAGGCGTTTCGGCTCGCGGACATCGAAAATCGGGCGAGGGACGATCTGACCGATCTCGAGCGGGCGAGGGACTACCTACGAGCGCTCGACCAGTATTACGACGGGCGGCAGAGGACGATGGCCGAGCGCCTCAACGTATCGGAGAGTTGGCTCACCCGATATCTTGACCTTGCCCGCCTTCCGGATGAGCTAACGCGCGCTTTCGCCAACCCTCAAGAGCTCAGCATCCGTAACGCCATTGCCCTGAAGGGGCTTATGAAGCCGGATGACCGGCGCGAACGTGCATTTGCGGAAGCGGGGCGTCTCGCTCTGGTTCAGCGCGAGGCCATCGGCCCCATGTCGCCGATTGAAGTTATCAAGGCCCTGACCTTGGCGATTGACCCCCCCAAGAAGTCAGGATCCCCCAAGAGGTCAGGAAAGCCGGCGATAATCGCGAGTGCGAGCGGGAAGCCGGTGCTCCGTATTGAGGGGGCAGATAAGAAGGGGATCCGATTGACCCTCATCAGTCGGGGAGGTGCCACGAGAGCGGAGGTCGAAGAGGCTCTGCGCGGCGTCCTGGATGAGCACTGGGCCTGATCAGCGCGGAGAAGCAGCCAAGAGCTTCCTGGCGCCTTGAGGCGTCACTCCGAGAAGCCTGGAGACAGCTGATGCCTGTAGACCCGGGTAGGCGATCTGGAGACGTCGCAGGAGAGGGGACTTGCTCCGCTTCGTGACCGGTCGGTCCGATGCCAACCGCGCTGCGGCTCGCTCGATCACATCCAGGTCGCGAAGGCCAGCCCGCGCAGCCGCCGCCAGCCTCTCGGACAGAAGCCCGGCAAGTTCTGCGGGGGAGGGGGGTAAGAACTTTGGCAGCAGGACAAGAGACGGGATGACGCGGGTTGTGAAGCCGGCTTGCTGAAGCATCATGGGGACGGCGGTCGCGATGAGCCAATTGCGATCTCGCTGACGTGGGAGCAACTCCCACGTACGGCCGTCGATCGAGACAACATCCGATCCCATTCTTGCAGATTGTTCCGTCAACTCGCCGAGTTCGAATACGCGGCTAGAGATCTCGAGGAGGTCACCCGAGGTAAAGGGTGTGTTAGCGGCTGCACGTATCTGTCGCCATAATGGGCCGAGATGGGCCAAGTCGTCGCTGCCGTAGGTCTGGACTTCAACTCGATCGTCTAGGATCACGCGCAGCACCTTCAGTGTTGCTCGATGAACGGGATCGTTGGTGTCCTCATCACGGCTAAGAGCGACATGGAAGATTGCTGCCACCGACATGGGGTCGTTTAGGCCTTCAGTGGCACGGGGAGGGGGGCTACGGCCGGCGATCCAGTCGTGCAGATCGCTGAGTTTTATCGGGACGCCGGCCAATCCGGCTAACTCAACTGCTCCTTCGAGACGTGATCGCGCGAGGAAGATATCGACACAAGGGCTACTCTGTAGTCGGCCATCGAGCCGGCCCAGGAGGAGCATGCTATCGTCGCTGCGGAGTGGTCGAGTGCGTTCCATCACAGAAGGCACTCTGTCATGCTGAGAAACCAAAGTCAGCAGTTTGTTTCTCTCTCGAATGTCTGAGCAACGCCGACATGTGATAATTGCAGTTATCACAGAAGCGGAATTGACGCGAAACGAGGAGAAAGCGTACAAGCGCTGCCAAGGAGCGCGTCGCGGGTATGGACGAGGACAGCGATCAGGACGGGCGGTCGAGCGCCGTCGCGGCGCCGGCGACCGGCCTGCCGGTGGTCACGCCGCCGAGCGATCTCGCGTGCGCGGTGCTGCAGATGCGCGCCGGCGAACGCATCTTGATCAACGAGGCGCTGTTCGCCGCCTATCAAGCCGCCAGCTCGCCGCATTCGATCCGCGCGCTGAAGAGCGATCTCGAAGCGTTCGACCTCTGGTGCCGCCGCACTGGCCGGATCGCGCTGCCGGCGACGCCCGAAACCGTCGCCGATTATTGCGACGCCCGGGCAGGGCAGGGGGCCAGACCGGCGTCGCTCGCGCGCTACAGGGCGTCGATCGCCAAGCTCCACCAGCTGCTCGATCTGAAAGACCCGACCCAGGCCGAGCTGGTCAAGCTGCGGCTGCGCGCGATCCGAAGGGAGAAGGGGGTGGCCCAAGCCCAGGCGCGGCCGCTGCGCTTCAAGGGGCCGGTCCGCGATGTCGTGAGCGATACACCGCGCGGGCTCAACATCCGCGCGCTGCTCGACAGCGGCGGTGGCACGCTCCCCGAGCTGCGCGACCGGGCACTGCTCTCGGTTGCCTATGATAGCGGGCTGCGCGCGTCCGAACTGGTGAGGATTCAGATCGTCCACATCGGCGAAGCGACCGACCCTGAAGCGGGATTGCTGGCAATCCCGCGCACCAAGGGCGACGCGGAAGGGGAGGGGGCCACCGCGTTCCTCAGCCCGCGCAGCATGCGCGCAATCGCCGGCTGGCGCGAAGCGGCGGGAATTGAGGACGGCCCGCTGTTCCGGCGGGTGCAGGTGCGGCCCATCAAGGCCCGGCCAGCGGTCCGCGGCGATACGGTAGGTCGGATTGACGCGGAGGGAAAGCTGGTGCTGACCAGGCTACCAGGCACGCCCGCGCAGACGGCGCGCACCGACTATGACGTCGGCGAAGCGGCGTTGCACCCCGGGTCGATCGGGCCGCTCTACCGCGCGATGATCCGGCGCGCGTTCGATCGGGGAGCGTTTCCGGATCTCACCGCTGACGATCTGGCGCGGCTGCTCGAGGGGATCAGCGCCCACTCGACGCGGGTGGGGCTGAACCAGGATCTGTTTGTCAGCGGCGAGGATCTCGCCGGGATCATGGACGCGCTGCGCTGGAAAAGCGCGCGCATGCCGCTGGCGTACAACCGCAATCTGGCCGCCGAGCAGGGGGCGGCGGGGCGGCTGATGCAGAAGCTAACATGAGGAAGCGAGAGTTTGTGTTCGGAATGTTGGAGGCGCCGCTCCGCCGCCCCGTACGGAGCCAAACCCGGCAAGTCGGCATGGGCCCATCTGGGTGCTAAACGGCCGTTGGGTTCCGTTCGGGCTTCCGCGATAGCCCGCCGAATGCACGGGCTATGCCTATGAGGTCGCGGAGATGGCTTTGGCGCATACCATCAAGGTGGAGCGTGCTTATCGTCGCGGCGACCTGTTCGACATACGGCGGCGGCTCATGGGCCAATTGGAACACCTATTGCGCCAGCGGTGGCGGGGCTAGAGACAACGTGACACCGATCCACGCACCGGCTCCATCTGAGTCTCACAGGCAGTTGGCAACAATGCCGGATAGGGCGTAACAGTGTATCGCTACCCGGCCTTCAGAAAGGATCGCCATGCCATTTTCCCGACGGTTCGTTGCATTGACCACCGTCCTGTTGTGCGCGTGCGTGCCCGCCGGGACAAAACGGTCTATTTCCAATTCAGCTGTCGCGCTTGCTACTGCCGCCCAAACTCAGGATGCGCGCGCGCTTGCTTACGTCGAAGCGGAATGTAGCGGTTGTCATGCCCTGCGACCTGGAGTTGAACCGCCCAACCCACAGGCGCCCAGCTTTGTAGCGGTCGCGAACGACATGGGCTTCACCGAGGATAAGCTGCGCGAGTTCTTTCAGGACGGACACGATGACCCGATGGCGATGTCGATTCACCTCACCGAGGACGAGGCTAATATGGCCGCAGCTTACATTATGTCACTTCGCTCGCCCCGTTGATATTACGCGACGGCTTGCCAGAATTGGCTGAACTTTGCGCTTCAGGCGAAACTGGAGAAATATAGCCCCTCGACCTACTGACAAAATTTACAAAACCGGCATAACACTTAGCAGGGATAGGCAGGCAGCCGATAAGCAGGCTTCCAAACGTGCTTCCCCAATCCACAGCGGGGACCGCCTCGGGAGGCGGGCAAGCCAAGCCGGTCTGTAGCGCCGGAAACAGAATGCCGTGTTCCAAACGAAGCGCGACAATTATTTCATGACGCTGGTGCCCGGCGCCGACTCGGTGCCCGTCGGTGAACAGCGCTCACGCGGTGTCGAACTGGACTTGCCGGCTCATGGGCTCGACCTTAGCAGATGCTCGATATCGTTCTGAAGGGAAAAACTCGGGTCAAGCTGTTCTACCGCCGCGCGCGGCTGCGAAATGCGCCATTTCCGGAAGCTCCACCTCCATTTTCGATTTCCAAGTGCTGATTGTCAGCTTTCGAAATGGCTGCGCCTTACTCCCCCCGAGTTACGGCTTGGCGGCAAGCAAGGAAAATTGCCGTACGCCTATAGCCTCCTGTGCGGTGCTGTGTAGCGATCCGTAGCAGACCCTCAACTGTCGAACGCCGTTATGATCGGACATGGCCCCGCGCCGCTACGGCCGCAGTCCTCGGCTAATCGGGCCAAGGCGGCACGAGCTTGCTGCATCTCCGTGATCCGCGCGTCCAAGGCCGCGATGCGATTTTGCGCCAACTCACGCGCGCGCGCCCTGTCGTCAACAGCATCTAGCTCCAGCAGTTCTCCGATCTCTTCCAACGTAAAACCAGCAGTTTGGGCCGAACGGATGAAGCGCAATCGGCGCACATCATCTTCACCATAGCGCCGGATGCCTGCTTCCCGCGGCGGCTCCTTCATCAGGCCGCGGCGCTGATAGTAGCGGATCGTTTCCACGCCCACGCCACCCTCATGGGCCAATCTGCCGATCGTCCGCATATTCATCCCTTGACTACGTACCATGGTACGGCCCCTATATGGGCTGGGACCGACTGAAAGGCGAGTCCGGATGAGCAACAACCAGAAAGGCGCGACGCTCCACCGCATGGTGATGCCGGGACATGTGTGTCCCTACGGCCTAAAGGCCAAGCACTTGCTCGAGAGCCACGGCTATGAGGTCGAGGACCGCTGGCTGAAGACACGTGCTGAGACCGACGCGTTCAAGACCGGGCACGAGGTGAAGGCGACGCCGCAGACCTTTATAGGCAGCGAGCGTATCGGTGTTTACGATGACCTTCGTCATTTCTTTGGCAAGAGGGTGCCCGATCCAAAGGCGACGAGCTACCGCCCGGTAATCGCTGTCTTCGCCATGACCGCGCTGATGGCACTCGCAGCCAGCCAGGCAATGCTTGGCACGCCCTTCACGGTCCATGCAGCCGAGTGGTTCATCGCTTTCACCATGTGCGTGTTGGCGTTGCTCAAGCTACAGGATGTCGAGAGTTTCTCGACGATGTTCCTGAACTATGACCTGCTCGCCCGCCGCTGGGTGCCTTACAGCTACATCTATCCTATCGCGGAGGCGCTGGCCGGCGTGCTCATGATTGCGGGTGTCCTTAGGTGGCTGTCGGTTCTCGTCGCGCTGTTCATCGGAACCGTGGGCGCGGTATCGGTGTTCAAGGCGGTCTACATCGATCATCGCGAACTGAAATGCGCTTGCGTGGGCGGCGCGACGAAGGTCCCACTGGGTTTCGTTTCGCTCACCGAGAATCTGATGATGATCGCCATGGCCATTTGGATGATCGCCAAATGATCCCAACCATCCAGATCGCCCCAAGAACATTCGGAGTCCTGATGCGTATCGCCCATCTTCTCGCGGCCACCGCCATCTTACTGCCGGCCGCAGCCACCGCCCAGGATATGCAGGGCATGCCCAGCATGGACCACCAGCACCATGATGCTTCGGCTCCAGCACCAGCTCCGACACAGGCCGATCCACACGCCTCCCATCGGGCCGCTGCGCCGTCAGCGAGTACCGCAACACCCGAAATGCAGGAAAAGCACGAACACGACAAAATGCCGGGCATGGATCACGGCTCGATGCCCCGCATGGACCATGTTGGCATGGCTATGCACGGCATGAAGGGCTCCCTCGGTAGCTACAACGTGATGCGCGACGCCTCCGGCACCGCCTGGCAACCCGACAGCGCGCCAATGTGGGCGATCATGGGCGGGTCGGGCGATTGGTCGACAATGGTCCATGGCTTCGTCACGCTGATTCACGATGACCAAGGCAGGCCGCGCGGAGATACCAAAACCTTCTCGACCTCCATGCTGATGGGGATGGCGCAGCGTCCGCTCGGTGGCGGCACGCTTACCCTGCGCGCCATGGGCAGCCTTGATCTGTTGATGGGCAAGAGCGGCTATCCGCTGTTGCTCGCCACTGGCGAGACGGCAAACGGCCGCACCGAGCTGGTCGATCGCCAGCACCCGCACGACGCTTTCATGGAATTGGCGGCTACCTACAACCATCCCTTTGGGCAGGATCTTTCCGGCTTCGTCTATCTCGGTTTGCCCGGCGAGCCGGCGCTCGGCCCCGCGACCTACATGCATCGCTTTTCGGGCATGGCAAACCCAGAGGCGCCGATCTCTCACCACTGGCTCGATAGCACTCATGTCACCTTCGGCGTCGCCACAGCCGGCCTGGTCTACAAGGGGCTGAAGCTGGAAGGCTCGGTCTTTACCGGCCGCGAGCCCGACGAGAACCGCTGGGACATTGAGCGACCGCGCATGGACAGCTGGTCGGTGAGGGCGACGATAAACCCGACGCCGAACCTGTCCGCGCAAGTGAGCCACGGGTTCCTGAAAAGCCCGGAAGGCCTCCATCCGGAGGAGGATGTGCGCCGCACCTCGGCGTCGATTACCTGGAACCTTCCACTCGGCGACAACCGGAACTGGCAATCGACCTTCGCCTGGGGCCGCAACGACCCTTCAGGCGGCCACCACGGCCACACCAGCGACGCATTCCTGCTCGACAGCGCAGTGCAATTGGGTCGCTGGACCGTGTTCGGCCGCGCCGAGAACGTCGACAAGGACGAGCTGTTTGGTGACGAGGATGCCGGCGATCCGCTGGCTGGGCGGGTCTTCAACGTCAGCAAATTTAGCCTGGGCGGCTATCATTCAATCCCGTTTGGCAAGGCTGCGCTCGATCTCGGCGGGCTCGTCAGCAAATATGATCTGCCGGGTGACATTCACATCCGCTACGGTTCGGATCCGACCAGCTTCATGCTGTTCACGCGTCTGCGCATTACCGGGTGAGTACATATGAGTGGCGGCCCAGGAAGCCGGCATTCCGCTCCTCATCCAACTTCGCTGTTCAATGCCGACGGATTCCTCCGCCCGGCCAACCGAAGCCGATCAGCGCCGGGGCCGCCCTGCGCCAGGAGAGGCCGAAGAGCCGCCGGGCAGCAGCGCGCAACGCCCAGTCGTTCAGAGTCAGTATTCCGGATCCCGAAAGCGGCCAAAATTGGTATACCGTGTAGACATGTGATCACCGTCAATGGCGATGACGTCGATGATGGAAAAGGTGCATCGCCGGACAGGCCAGAAGGAATATGATCGGAAAAAGTTGGTAAACATGAGCGGAATGTCTGGTGAGCAGGTAAGCAACTGTGACCAGCGCGAAGGTCCAGAGCACCATCCTCCGCCATGGAAATGCTCGTTCGGCTGTCAGTTTCACTGCTTGTGGCATGGGATGCTCCTCGTCGCCAGCCGTCCTTGACGGCGGATCGCTCGCAGGGGATGACTCATTTTCATCCTCGTCGACCTGGTCGAACCGGCCCGGGATCGCTGTCTCGCCGATCATCGGTCGATTGCGGCGAACGCGTTGTAGAACAGACTGAATAAGGCACCTGCGATCAGCCCGAACGCGAGTGACCAGCAAAGTCCCTGAACCAGAGCGAGGACCGTACCGGTATCCTCGGCGGTGAACAGCTGAAGGTAAAGGTGAGTGGCTGGCCCGACTGGCAAGAACGCGCCTAGCCAGCATAGAAAATAGAATGCCACCGCAGCCGTTCCACCAGCCAAGGCAACCCGAGCAACATTGAGCCGATGCCCTCGAACCTCACTCATGTCGTTCCTCCTCCGATTGCCCCCGGATTGGACCTGGCGAGTGCCTGACGATATTCGGAATGTTCCGTATATCATACCGGACTATCAAGAGGTCGCAACGGAAGAAGATTGAGGAGATTCAGGCGATCTACGCTCCCCCGTGAACGACAGCCGAAGCCGGAGCTGATAGGCTCACCCCCTAGGCAAGCGATTTGGGAGGCTGAGGGCAGTCAAGCCGCCGCGGAGACATTGGAGAAAAATTCACGGTGCAGACTGTCGCCGGACAAGTTGGCGCCTCACGATTTTTTCCATTTCCAGTGCTGCCAGGGGAACAGCTCCCAGAACCAGTGACAACCCGCAGTCTGCCAACGTAAGTGCCCCAATGCGAAAAACCTGCTGAGTTGCGGGCATATGATGAATGGTGACTTGAACCAAGATCGAAATGCCGATGATCAGCAGCAACTTCATGTTGCTGAACACGCCTACCTCCCAGAACGGCCGGTCTGGATCTCGGGCTGAAAACGCGCGCAGCAACTCGCCAAAGACCAGCACGGAAAAGGCGAGATTTCTAGCTTCCTCGATATTGCGCGCGTCCAGCGCCCAAAGAAATATGCCGACGGAACACATTGTCTGTATGGCGGCCGCCAAAATGATCCGTCGCCATTCGGGGCGGCCCAATATCTGTTCGGTTGCCTGCCGAGGCGGGCGCTTCATCACATCTGTGTTTCCAGGGTCGGTTACCAGCGCCAAAGCGGGAAGGCCATCCGTGACCAGATTGATCCATAGCAGGTGAATGGGGAGCAGGATTGTCGGAAATCCAAACGCGGCGCCGACAAATACTACTGCCAGCTCAGCTATATTCCCAGCTATAAGATAGGCGGTGGATTTACGGATGTTATCAAAGATGCTCCTACCTTCCTCAACAGCAGCAATGATCGTCGCGTAATTGTCGTCGGCAAGAACAATGTCTGCAGCACCGCGCGTGACCTCAGTCCCGGTCCTGCCCATCGCAATGCCGATATGGGCTTCGCGCAGGGCCGGCGCATCGTTGACACCGTCGCCAGTCATTGCGACGATCGCGCCGCGAGCTTTCCATTCGCGCACGATCCGCAGCTTATCCTCGGGAGTGGCGCGGGCGTGGATCACTTCATCGGGCACTTGACCGGCCTGCAATATGCCCATTTCGCGTGCAATCGCGTGGGCAGTCAGCTTGTGATCGCCGGTGATCATCACCGTCCGAATACCGGCTGTCCTCGCGCGAGCGATCGCGTCTATCGCCTCTGTTCGGGGAGGATCCGCAATGCCAAGAAGGCCCAACAGTTCGAGGTTCGTTTCATTGTCGTCTCGACCGACTGCGACTGCCAGCACCCTTAATCCGCGTGCGGCCATATCGTTGATGGCCTGCTCCATGCCCTTAGGAATTATCGCTGACCGTTGAGATATCGCCTCAACTGCGCCTTTCGCGTAGAGAAGGCCGTCGGCGCGATAGATTGACATGCATTTCCGGTCCGCATCGAAGGGGTAAACCGACAAGCGCGCGCGCTGAGCTTCGATTTCATTTCGCCGGATGTTCCGCCTTGCTGCGGCGACGATGATCGCAACTTCGGTCGGATCGCCTTCTCCGCTTTGCTCATCGGCTGCCAATTCTGCGTCCGAGCAGGCGGTCGCTGCGTCGAGCACGCGTCGGTGATCTTGGCCCCAGATCTCCCGAACGGCCATCACTCCGGTTGTAAGCGTTCCAGTCTTGTCCGTGCATATGACCGTTGCACAACCGAGGGTTTCGATGGCGGTAAGCCGCCGCAGAAGAGCGTGGCGTGACGCCATCCTTTGCAGGCCAACCGCCAAAGCAATGGTCACAATTGCCGGGAGCCCTTCGGGAACTGCCGCCACCGCGAGCGAGATGGCGGGCAACAGCAAGTCAAGCCCCGTCAGCCCTTGGCGCCAGCCAAGAACGCCGACACCAACGACGACCCCTCCGCAAAGGAGCATCAATCGGCGACTGAGCGCCCCCAGTCGTGTCTGGAGAGGCGTAGTCTCGTCAGTTGGCGTTGTGAGTAGCTTGGCTATACGCCCGAGCTCCGTCCGCATCCCAGTGGCGGCAATTTCTGCCATGCCAGTGCCCGTCGCGATATGGGTGCCGGCGAATACAAAATCGCTGCGTTGCGCCAGGGCTGCGTCAGGATTTACCGGCTTGGCAAATTTGGGGACCGGCATACTCTCCCCTGTTAGCGCCGCCTCCATTGCTGTCAGGACATGCGCTTCGAGCAAGCGAGCATCGGCCGCAACCACATCGCCTGCTTCAAGGACAAGCAGGTCGCCCGGCACGACAGCTGCGGCGGATATCATCTGCGTCCGGCCGTCCCGGACCACCCGCGCCCGTGGAGCAGTCATCGCCCTTAAGGCCAGCACAGCCTTTTCTGCTCGATATTCTTGAAAGAAGCCGATCAATCCGTTGATAAGAACGATGGCCGCTATCGCAACAGCATCAACGATTTCACCGACTATGGCGGATACCAGGCAAGCCGCGAGCAACAACCAGATGACAGGACTATTGAATTGGGATGCGAGAAGAACCCAGGCCGGTCTTTCCAATTTGACTTCAAGTCGATTGGGCCCTGCCTCCAGGAGACATTGTGCCGCTTCCGCGGTCGTCAGCCCCGAAGACGCTCTTGACCGTATATCTCCGGCCATCAGACCGCATCCTTTATCTCACGCCCGGCTCCGAACTGCTGGTGACGCCAAAGCGCGTAAGCCGCAGGTATGACGAGCAAAGTCAGGAACATGCAGAACCAGAGACCGCCTACGACTGGCGCCGCCGTACGCGCCGAAAGATCGGCTCCCACGCCCGATTCCCAAAGTAGCGGCATGAGCCCGAAAACGGTTGTGGCGACTGTCATGAGCATCGGGCGAAGACATCTGGAGGTGCCTTCCATAATAGCGAAGTCAATATCCTCGACTGTTCTCAATCGCCCTTGCCTCACCGCTTCAGCATAGGCTTGATCGAGATAGACAACGACCACCGTGCCGGTCTGGGCGGCAACGCCGCCGACAGCGATTAGACCGACCCACACCGCGGTCGAAAGATTATAGTCAAGGAGGGCAAGCAGCCAGATGCTGCCAGCAATAGCGAAGGGGAGGCTCAGCATAACGAGCAATGTCTGCTGCCATCCGCCCATGGAGAGATACAGCAGCATTCCGACCAGAAGGACGGTCAGGGGTACGACCGTCCGCAGCCGCGAAGTCAACTCGGCCATGAATTCATATTGTCCGGTCCATTGCAGGCGATATCCCGATGGGATTTCGATACGCTTACCCACTACTTCCTTGGCGTCATCGACCCATCCGCCAAGGTCCCGCCGAGACGTGTCGATGTCTGCGAAAACATAACCGACTAGCGTACCGTTCTCGTTCTTGATCATCGGAGGGCCTGTCACCACCCTGATGTCAGCAAGTGCGCCCAGAGGCACGACGGACCCGGCCTGTTGTCCCTCGCTCCACGAATATCGAGTCCGGGCCGATCCATTCATCGGGACGCTGTCCTGCGGCATGTTGAGAGCAGCGCCTCCAGTCATCCCGCCCATAGCGTTCATTTCGCGGTTTCCCGACTGTACTTGCGCTTGAGCCATTGGCGAGGTTCCGCCGCCAGCAACGCGGTTCTGCGCGAATGACAACATTTCGGGTGTGGGTATCGGAATGAGGAGCTCACTCAACGATTGCGGGTCTGCTCGGAAATCCGCAGCATAGCGGACATTGATGGAATATCGTGCCCTGCCGTCGATGACCGTGGATACTGGCATGCCGCCGATGGCGGCCTCCACAAGATCCTGAACGTCGCGGACCGTGAGCCCGTATCGGGAGATCGCGTCGCGCCTCGGTACGATGTCGATATATTCCCGGCCGCTCTGGCGCTCGGCAAAAGTGCTGCGCGTCCCCGGAACTGTTCTCAGCGATCCTTCAAGAGCGATGCTCACACGCTCGATGCCTTCGAGATCCGGGCCAAACACCTTGATACCCACCGGCGTTCGTACGCCGGTCGTAAGCATGTCAATCCGCGTCCTTATGGGTGGAGCGATGGCCATCTGGTAGCCGGGCATATGGAGGGCAGCGTCGAGATCTCGGGAGAGTTCCGAGACGGTTCGCTGCCTGCGATCTGGCCAGATCATCCTCAGCCCGGCCTGAAGCCAGGACGGTGCCCAATTGCTGTACCAGCGCGTGACCGGGATCCTTGGCCAGTCATCATGTGATTTGAGAGTGATGACGGACTCGCTCATGTCCAGTTGCGCCGGATCGGTCGCCGTTTCGGCGCGTCCTGCCTTGCCATGGACCATCGCAACCTCACCAAAGGTCATGATGACCCGGTGCTGGGTGTTGAGGGCGCGCCTGGCCTCTTCGATGGAGATGCCGGAGAAGGTCGTGGGCATCACCAAGAGCGAGCCTTCATCGAGCGGCGGCATGAATTCCGAGCCAAGGCGCATGAAGATCGGCACTGTGGCAATCATCACCAGCGCGGCGATCGCGACCACGGTGAGGCGCCAGCGGATGATGAAGCCTGCGATGGGACGGTAGAAGCGAGCGAGGGTGCGGTTGAGAGGGTTTTCCTCTTCCGTCCGGAACCGCCCGCGCAGCAGCCAGATCATCAGGGGCGGCGCGAGCGTGATCGAGAGGATCGCCGCAAAGAACATCGCTAGCGTCTTGGTATAGGCGAGCGGCATGAAGAGCTTTCCTGCCTGCCCCGTGAGGGTAAAGATGGGCAGAAAGCTGACTGTGATCAGGATGAGAGAATAGAAGATCGGTTTGCCGACCTCTTTTGCCGCCTCCACTATAACAGCTATGCGCTCATCCGGCTTCGCGTTTTCAGCAAGCCGCTTGTGTGCGTTTTCGATCATGACGATCGCAGCGTCGCTCAGCTCGCCGACGGCGATCGCTATACCGCCAAGCGACATGATGTTGGCTGAAATCCCAAGATAGCGCATGCCGATGAACGACAGAAGCACCGACATCGGAAGTATGATGAGCGCGATCAGCGCTGATCCTGCGTGCATCAGGAATATAAGGCAGATGACAGCGATGATGGCGCCTTCGATCAGCAGCGTGTCCGTCAACGTCCTGATAGACCCGGTGATGAGCTCTGATCGATCGTGCGTGGTCTTGAGTCGCACTCCGGCCGGCAATGCCAATTGGCCGATTTGCGCTTCGAGCGCCTCTATGACCTTATGGGCGTTTGATCCCAAGCGCATGACCACGATGCCGCCCACCGCTTCGCCTTTTCCGTCAAGGTCCGCGGCGCCACGCCGGATCTCAGGTCCGAACTGCACGTTTGCGACATCGCCCACGCGGATCGGCGTTCCGCCCTCTGCAACCCTGATGACGCTTTGCTCGAGGTCACGCAGCGTTTTGACATAGCCGCGGCCGCGCAACACATATTCTCGTCCGCTCATTTCGAGAACCCGGGCGCCGACCTCGTCATTCGCGTCGCGCACGGCTCTCGAAACGTCGGTTGGGGTGATGCCAAAGGCCGCCAGCTTGTTCGGGTCCAGGAGAATCTGATATTGCCGCTCGAAGCCGCCCACCGAGGCGACTTCCGCTACCCCTTTCACGCCCTGGAGCGCGGGGCGGACAGTGAAGTCCTGCAGCGCCCGCAACTCGGCGAGGTTCATACGACCCGAAGGATCCTCGAGCACATATTGATAAATCCAGCCCACGCCGCTTGCGTCGGGTCCGAGCGTCGGCACAACGCCTGCCGGCAATTGTTGCTGCACGCGACCGATCTGTTCGGAAACCCGGGTGCGTGCCCAATAAATGTCGGTATCGTCCCCGAAAATGGCGTAGACGAAACTCATTCCAAACATCGAATATCCGCGGACGGTGCGTACCCCGGGCGTGCTTTGGAGCGCTCGCACAAGCGGATATGTGATTTGATCTTCGACCAGATTGGGACTGCGGCCCATCCAGTCTGTAAACACGATGACCTGCGGATCGGATAGGTCTGGAAGTGCGTCGAGTGGCGTTCGGCGGATCGAATCCACTGCCCAGAACAAGAGGAGGAGCGTAACCGCCAAGACGATCCAGCGCCGATGAGCGCACCACTCGATGATGCGCTCTATCATCGTTGATGCTCATGCTTGACGGGTGCGGTCTGTGATGCACCGTTTGGCGGTGCGGAGGGGGCAGCGCTGCTATGGCCGCCATGCCCGCCTGCCCCTGATGCCCGCAAGCGGCTTTCAGAGTCGAGGAGGAATACCCCCGAAGATGCGACCTGTTCGCCCCCGACAAGTCCCTCCAGAATTTCCACCCGGTCTGCCGATTTCGCTCCGATCCTGACCGTTCGTGGTTCGAGCCGATTGTTGGCCGCGCGAACGAACACATGCTGGGACAAGCCGGTATCGACCACCGCGTCCCGGCTGATGGTGAGGACTGCGCGTGGCGCCGCCGAGATCTCGGCCGTGCCGTACATCCCCGGGCGCAGTTCACCGCCGGGGTTGGGCACCGTCATACGAACCCGGACAGATCGCGTTCGATCGCTGAGCATCGGGTAGATGAACTCAACCCGGGCGGCCAACGGGGCATGCGCTACTTGGGGGAATGCAAGTGAAGCAGGAGAGCCGAGCTTGATTCTGGCTGCGTCAGCTTCCGCAATCTCGACAATGACCCAAAGCTGGCTCAGATCAGCGATCGACACGACATTGGTCGAAGGATCAACACTGATCCCCTGGGTTGCGCCGCGATCCAGCACGAAGCCGCTGCTTGGCGCAACGATCGTCACAAGACGCTGGACCTGACGGCTTGTCTCGACCCGCCTGATTTCTGTCTCGCTCATGCCTAGGAGCTTCAAACGGTTTCTGCCGGCAGCAAGGACGACGCTCGCAGGCGCAGTGCTGGCTCGCCGCAAAGCTGCCAGATATTCCAGTTGCGACGCATAGAGTTCCTGCGAGAACACTGCCCCGAGCGGCTGTCCAGCTCTCACGCCTTGGCCCGTAGTCCGCACGTAAAGTCGCTCCAGCCAACCCGAAACACGCGGGTGAACCTCTATTATTCGCGACTCGTCAATCACAGCAGCGGCCACGCCGGAGATGACGTCCTCCAACTGTCGCCTCTCGGCGGTTTCGAAGCGGATGCCGAGCATGTCGGCCTGTCTGGTGGTCAACTCAACCGGCGCGCGTGCTGAAGCCGTGCCTGTTGTTGGCGTCGTATCATAAGGCGCAATTCTTCGAGCGGCGGCTTCGCCCGCCTGATGTGCCGGAGCAAATGGCCATTTTTCACGCTGCGCCTGAACGGCGAGAAGCGCCACGAGTATGCCGACGGGCGCGACCGCGCTCACGATCAGAGTGCGGGTGGAATAGGTGTTCACGGCTGTCCCTGCGGACCGGCCCCAGTCGCCCGTTCGAGCTTAGACCAAGCCTCACCTAAGGCGGACTGCGCCATTACTTCCTCCCCCTGCGCTTGCCAGAGTGCTCCTGCAGCCTCAACGCTGGCGAGCAGCGATCCTCGGCCCGATGAGTAGCTGCCGAGCGCCGCATCCATTGCCAGCTTCAGACGGGGCATCACGTCCTCCCGCAGCAACTTCACTTGCACCTGGGCGGCCACGACCTCTTGCCGGGCCGCCAGGGCTTCGCCCGCAACCATCCGGCGCATCGCCTCCAGACCAGCATCTGCCATGCGCTGCATCGCTTGTGCTTCCGCGACACCACTGCTGAGGCGCCGCCGCCAGATCGGCACGCTGATGCCCACCATCAGCATCGCGCCAGGTCCCTCCGCCATTGTCTCGGCGTACCCAGCCTTAATTGTGGCCATAGGTTTGTACATGGAGCGCATGGCGCGGGTATCTGCACTTGCGCGCTTTACCTCAGCAGCCCCCGCAGCTAGCTCTGGGCGCGCTTCTGCAAGATCGAGCACGTCTGGAATCGGAGCCGGCTCGCCTAGGCTGGGCGAATATTGCAATGCTGGGACCGCCTCATCGACCGGCAGCCCCAAGCCCGCATTGAGCATTGCTTCTGCGCCACGAATTTGGACGTCAAGAGACTGGCGCTTCGACTTGAGCCGGGCAACTTCCGCTTCAGCCCTCAAGATGTCCGCTTGTGCTCCACCACCGCTCGCATAGCGGCTCGCTGCAACATCAACCAGCAGACTTGCCATGGTGATCTGCTCGTCAATCACGGGCCGCATCTTCCGACGTTCCAACAACATGAAGAACGCGCGTTGCGCATTGAGCAGAACATCCAGTTCCGTTACACCGACGAGCGCGCGGGCCCGGGCGGCGTCCGCAAGAGCGGCTGAGCGCCGGTGGAATAGAATGGCTGACAGCGGAATTTTCTGCTCGACGCTGATACTCCGGTCATAGCGGCGTCCGCTATCCATCATTCCGCGGAAAGGATAATGGTCGATGGCCGCCGAGATCATGGGATCTTCTAGGGAAGATACGATGGCGGGGCGCTGGGAAAGCGCGTCCGCACGGGCCCTCGCCGCCGTTATCTCTGCTCGATTCTGGAGTGCTATGGCCGCCACGTTGGAAAGGCGTAGAGGCGTGGGGAGCCGAGGAGCCTGTTCGCTCCGGGATGCGAATGGCTCGACCGTTTGTGCCTCGCAAGTGACCGTCAGACACATAGAAAGCATCAAGACCGCAGAGGCCGGGATATGAATGAACAAGGGCCTGATGTCGTGCATGGTGCTGGAGCCCTGGGAAGCTGATTTCGCTTGTTTAACCTAGCGGCAGCGGGAGCCACCTTAAGCTTGGCCAGGCTCCCACAGCTGTAAAAGTGAGTGGCTCGGATACAATCGACAAGCGTGCCACAGCTGCGAAACTTCCTGCCTCACTCCATATTGCCTACGAGCCGTTAAATGAACGACAAGTCTTAAGCATGCCTCCATGATTTCCGCTGTGTGGAGGTCGTGCTCACTAACCCCATGAAAGTCTGGGTGGCATCACCACCCAGACGGGCATCATTGGGCGTTGCTCAAGATTTGCCTGCAACGATCGTGCGACAGGTTCATAGGATTCATGCCGCGCTGCTTCATTTCATTATGGTCATGCGGGGTTTGAAGACCCATGTTCGCTTCCATCGCCCTGCAACTCTCGATCTGCGCGGACGTGGGCGGCGTGGTTGCGCAGGCACCCAGGACCATGATGGGTACCGCAGCAGCGATGATGCATTTCATCTTCATTGATCACTCCCTCTTGATAGTGGTTGATGCTCTCTCCCAATGGCTTTATGACTTTGCCGCTCTGCCGCCCGCGCGTTTCGTCGCGAGGAATGTGAGAATGGGACATTCGGAAGTTGGCGCCTCCCTAGGGCACTGGCCAGCAAGCTCACGAAGAATGTCTCGGATGTTAGAGAGCTGTTCGATACGATTCTCTGCTTCGCTGATCTTGGTGAGCGTGATTTCGAGGACAGCGGTGGCAGTCGCGGAATCTGACGCCTTGAGTGTAAGCAGCTGGCGAATCTGGTCCAGCGTAAAACCGAGCTCCTGCGCTGAACGGACGAAGTTGAGCCGCTCCAGATCGACTTCTGTATAAAGGCGGTAGCCCGCAGCTGTGCGATCGGGAACACCCAGCAATCCGCTGCGCTCATAATAACGGATCGTGTCGCGCCCCACTCCGGCAGCCGCAGCCATTTCCCCAATTTTGAAGCTAACCATGACATCCGCTCGGTATGCAGGCTGGACCATGGTCCAAGGTCAAGACAAAATCGCCTGAACCTTCATCATCGAAGAGCAGCCGCCATTTCAGAAACCTTGCGGCTGCTCTGAAGGACGCGAAAGGCTGGCGCAAATTGCCTCGGAAGCGTTCTTCAATGCTATTTTTTACGAAGCTCAACGATGTCGTTCTTGGCTGGCCGTCCTTCCTTTATGCTCACATGAGCGAAGTGGTCGTCAAAGATATGATCGATCGTCACTTGGCCGATGCGCTGACGAAGAAACGGAGCAACATTCCCTTTGGGAGGGCCGGGACGCTGCACGACGCGGTAGACTTCGAGCGTCTGACCGACCTTGGCGCCATCCGCCTTGCCGATGCAGACAATCGTACCGTCTTTATCCGCTCCCACGATAGAACCACGCATAAAGAATGTGTGACCAATTCCCTGTGCGGATACGGGGACCGCGCTGAACATGATGATGCCCGCCAAAGTTCCCAAAATGGCTTTCTTGATCATCTTGCACTCCTGCAAACGTAGTTGAGGCTGCCTCGCAGTCGGGAGAAGAAATGCCTTTCTTCGTTCCTAGGAGTATGCTCCCGGGTCCCGGCTCAAAATACGTAATTTCCCCAATGCCGAAGAACCGGCGGCTTCTGAACGATGGGGGCTTCGATCAGGAGCGGGGGAAGGAATTCCGCAAGCATCTGGAGAAGGTCGCCGATCAGGTTTTTCGATATCCGCCTACAGCCGAAGAGGTCGCCGTGATGCCCCGCTCGGTTGGCGCTGTTTGAGGCGGGGCTGGTGCCGCCAACCGCAGCAGTTTAGAGCTGTTGCCGAGGCGGCTAGGCCTGCCTATCGCAGCTCATCCTGAGCGATCGTTCGACAGCGCCATCTTGATCATCCAATTTGTTTCACGGAGCCGGTCGTTCGTAGGGTATGTATATGTTGGGCTGGCTATCTCCATCTCAAGCAAAGATCGAAAACGCCTAGGGCAAGGAGGCGCACACGCCAGACTGGCGGAGGCGGCAAGGAGGCAACTACGCCAGTCGCTCTGTGCCGATCGGGTGAAGGGCTCTCCCGCATGCCTCGAAATTGGTGACATTCTCGATGGTCACATCAGCGATCGCCTCAAGCGCTTCTTGCGTGAAGAAACCTTGATGGCCGGTGATCAGCACATTGGGGAAAGTCAGTAGTCGCGCGAATATGTCATCCTGAAGCATTTGTCCTGACAGATCCCTGAAGAACAGATCTCCTTCTTCTTCGTAAACATCGAGACCAAGCGCACCAATCTTGCCGGACTTTAAACCCTCGATCAGCGCTCGCGTGTCTACTACCCCGCCTCTACTGGTGTTTATGAGCATCACGCCGTCCCGCATGCGAGCAATCGCTGCTTTATCAACCATGTGATGGGTTTCAGGTGTTAGCGGGCAATGCAAGCTGACGATGTCCGCAGTTGCAAGAAGATCGTCGAGCGGGATGTACTCCAGCCCCGTGCCTGCCAGCAAGGGGTTGGGAAAAGGGTCGTAGGCCATGACCTTGCAACCGAAACCTGAGAGGATCTTGGCAAGCGCACAACCGATTTTACCGGTGCCGATGATCCCAATAGTCCGGTTGGCCAGATTGAAGCCGAGGAGTCCATCAAGTGCGAAATTACCTTCGCGAACCCGAACATAGGCGCGATGGATTTTTCGGTTCAGGCAAAGAATGAGAGCGAGCGTATGCTCCGCGATCGCCTCGGGAGAATAGGAGGGAACACGCGCTACACAAAGCCCTACGTTCTCTGCGGCTTTCAAATCGACGTTATTAAAACCTGCGCTACGCAAGGCGACGAGACGTACGCCGAGGCGGAACAGCGCTTCGATAACGTCCCGGTTAAGCTGGTCATTGACGAAGCAACAAACGGCCGCCGCGCCTGCAGCGAGGGGAGCGGTTGGCAGCGTGAGGTTCGCCTCAAAGAACCTGATACAGTGGGGATTGCCGGCCCTTGCATTGGCTGCCTCAAGGAACGTTTGATCATAGGACCGCGTACTGAAAACCGCGATATCCATCTTCCCACCTTTAGCCTTGAGCCTTCACCAGCCGCGCGCTACGTAGAATACCGTAAAGACGGGCCTTCTCCTAATAAGACAATGGGAGAGACGGGCTTGCATCCAGTGCGCGACTACTGTGCCCTGCCTCAAGCTTAAGCAAAACTGCAAGACGAATGAATCTTGTGCCTGCGTGATTAACCTACGGAAAGAGGAGTGCCCATGTATAATCGGATTCTCATCTCAACGGACGGATCGGAACTCGCGCAGAAGGGGGTGGATCATGGTCTCGCCCTGGCGAAGGCGTTGGGAATCGAAGTTACCATCATCACGGTAACCGAGCGCTTTCCCGTATATTCGAGCGGCGCGAGTTATGATTTTGCCTGGAGCGGTGCTGCCCTGAGCGAATACGCCGAGGGCCAGAAAATGGCCGCAGCCAGTGTCCTTGCCAGTGCGAGGCAGTCGGCTGAACGAGTCGGAGTGGCGGCTGAGACGCTGCATGTTCCCGACGCAGAGGTGGCCGAGGCGATTATCGCGGCTGCGCACGGACATAATTGTGGCCTTATCGTTATGGCTTCGCACGGGCGTAGGGGATTGGGGCGTCTGATGCTCGGGAGCAAGGCATCCGAAGTGCTGAACCACAGCGATATTCCCGTACTCTTAGTGCGGTGAGCCTTGTATCGGGAGGCAGGCCGCCTGCTCAATCTTCTGCATGACGCCCTTAAGGGCGCTGGCGGCTTTGTGATGCAGATCAGCGACCACCCGTATAGCCGATGTCGCAGAAGCCCATAACGGCCGAGACGATTTCGCCTTCAGCGTGGAACGTCGCGTTACCTGCGGGGCAAAGAAAGTGGGTGTCAGGAAATCCCGCAGTCTGACCTTGTTCCATCCCGTTGATCAACTCTCCTTCTGTGCGCATTCGATGCACAAGGCCGCCTCGGGACGGGCCTCCAGGCGCTGCGGTGATATATCGGCGCCGCAGCGCACGCATTGGCCGTAGGTTCCGTTCTCAATTCTCGCAAGCGCACGATGTACGGACCCGATCTCCTGCGCGATCAACGCTGCCTGCGCCTCGAGAGCGGCATCGTCTTCCTTTTCAATGGCCTGTTCCGATGAATCCGCATTCAGCGGTTCAGCAAGATCCTCGGCAATATTGCTCTGGCGACGCTCGAGCTCCAACAATTGCGCTTCCAGACGAGATTTTGCAGATTTCGAATCGATCACGGCAGTTCTCCACTTGAGGTCAGGTGTCGCCGGTAAGCTGCAGGCCCATTCCTAAGGTGCGGAGGTACCCGATCAATGTGAGAGGAAGATAGGAAGCGCGGGATGTCCGAGCACCGACTTGGTTGCACCGCCCAGGACGAACTCTCGAACCCGCGAATGCCCGTAGGCACCCATCACCAACAAATCGCTTTCCGCCTCCTTGCAATAGGCTTGCAGCGCTTGCCCCGCATTGCGCCCGGCGGCAGGTATTTCGATTGCTTGGGCAGCAATGCCATGACGCCCAAGATGACGAACGACGTCCGAAGCCGGGGTGTTCGGCGTTAAATCCTTATCGTCGGTGATGACCACGATCTTCACCGTCTTTGCCGCGGTGCAGATGCAAAGCGCGTCCGCAAGAGCGCGCGCGGCGCCCTCTCTCCCGTCCCAACCGATTACCACATGATCGAACTGTCCATTTTGCGCCCCTTCGGTTAGCAAAAGAAGCGGACGACCTGTTTCGAAGATCAGGCCTTCTAAGGATGCCGCGCGTTCGTGCCCATAGACCGGCACGACAAGCAGGTCATAGGCACGCGCTCTGCTGGCAAGCTGCCAATAGGTGACCATCATACCCGTGCATTCCACAAGCAATGTCTCGCCCCTCACATCCTCAGCAATAGAGGCAGAAAAATGAGAAAGCAGCGCTTTTGCATTATCCGAACTCTTGAGGTTCTCGGCGGCGATCATCCCGGCGGCATTGATCAGCCTATTGGCGAGCCAATTCGAGACAGGAGGAATGTGGACCTGGCACACCCCCACCGAAAGCTTGGCGCCTAGCTTACCGGCGAGAGCCGCGGCGTTATCCAGAGCCCATTTCGGGGTGGGCTCGGGATAGCTGTTCAGCTGTAGAATGATGTCACGAAATGCCATGCTACTCTCCAGCGGGCCTGGAAATGCCATTGGGTGGGTTGGGCACTGCCGTGATTTTATGCATCAACTGCCTTCAAATACCAAGGCCCCTCGGTCGTGACGAGAGGGCACCGGTGCTGCGCGCATTCAAGCCAGAAGCTCGCGCCTCGCGATCATCTGCGCGCGTCACCTCTTCTAGGATCAGGACTGGGTCACCTGTTGAAAGCCGATTGATCCGACAGTCAAGCTGTAGAAGATTGCTCAGCGGCGCAAGTCTACCTTTAGCAGTCCAGCGTAGAATTTAATCCATGCTTCATGCAAAGCCAGTGCATTCAAGTATTTCGATTGCGCCACCCTATCACGGTTTCTCTGCAAAGCAGCTTCGTAGCGCTCGCGATCGGATGTGATGCCCATGTCCAGCAACCCCCTCCCCAAAAGCACGAGCGCCTGAAAAACTTCGGGGCTCTCTCTGTTCCACGAAATGATGACTAACATGGTGTTTAGGTGCCCACCCGATGGATCAACGCGTCGAAGCGACAACAGCGGTATGGGAGGTTTTCTCGATGCTATGGCGTAGAAGGTCCGCTTACTTTGCGGCGATTCCGGCCGACGCATATCGGAATGCTCAAGCCGGATCGGCATGACCAGCGCACCACGCCTAAGTATGTTTCCCCATACCTGATACAGATGAGGCACCGTAACCTGATGCCTTTCCTGAGGAGGCTATCATGAAGAATGTTCTGCTTCTGGTACATGATGACGAAGGCCAGGAAGCCCGACTGCAAGCCGCCCTGGATTTGACGCGTGCGCTAAGCGGCCATCTTCAATGCATCGACGTCACCCCATTTCCTGTCATCGCCGGCGATCTTTATGCCGGATTTGGCGAAACCGCCCTCATGCTGGATGAACGCGACAGCGAAGCCCGCAACAAGACGCGGATCAGCGATCGCCTTGCCAGAGAGGATGTGAGTTGGAATTGGGTCGATACTACCGGCGAAATCGCGAGTTGTCTTCTGAAGGAGGCCGCGCTCGCCGACATCGTCGTGCTCAACCGACAACTGGACAGCTACCCCCTTCCCGACATGCGGACCATCGCCGGCCAGGTTCTGATGCACGCCAGGGTTCCGGTCTTGGCCGTTCCCCAGGGAGTCAAAGGCTTTGCCATGAAAAGGGCGCTCCTGGCATGGGATGGCCATCCCTCGTGCATCGCCACGATGCGCGCATGCACACCTATGCTCGCGCTGGCAGAGGAAGTGGAAGTGCTGACGATAAACGATAGCTCGGTACAGGCCGAACCCAGCGACGCTGCCCGCTATCTTTCGCGTCATAAGGTGAACGCGAGCGTTCGGGTTCTCAACGACCGTCTTCATCCTGTGGATGCGATAATTGAGGAAGAGGCCAGCCGATGGAAGGCAGATTATGTCATCATGGGTGCCTACGGACACGGAAGGATTATGGAAACATTTGGTGGCGTGACAAGGCGCCTGCTAACGCACGGTAAATTGCCTTTAGTGCTGGGACACTGAAGTTATCGGCTAACGGAGAAGATGAGACTTGCTTTGTCTGAATATTCTCCGCGTGGCATGCGATAGTGTATTACGGTTGACTTGGGCAAACGCAAATATGCCGCTTATATGCTCAACGGCATTGCCCGGGCGGCGGGGATGCAGAGGTGATGGCGTTACAAGTAAGTGCAGGGCTACTTCCCTATCGCTGGCACGCGGGGCGCCTACAGGTTTTTCTCGTTCATCCGGGAGGACCTTACTGGCGGCGAAAGGATGAGGGCGCCTGGCAGATCGCGAAGGGCAGCGCCTTGCCCGGCGAGGCTCTTCACAACGCCGCGCTTCGGGAATTCGAAGAGGAAGTCGGTGCGCGACCCTCCGGCAAACTGTGGCCGCTCGCCCGCCTGCGTCAGTCCGGTGGAAAGTGGGTAGAGGCCTACGCCGTCGAAGGTGACCTGGATCCTGCCGATCTGGTCAGCAACGCCTTCGAAGTTGAATGGCCGCCTCGCAGCGGTATCATAGGATCCTTTCCCGAGATTGATCAGGCGGCTTGGTTTCCCCTAGCCGAGGCGCGCACCAGAATACTCGCCAGCCAGGCGCCGTTCCTGGTAGCTTTGGAACAGGCCGTCTGCCGAAGTGAAGGAGCCGTTTCTTCCTGCCTCGGAAAGGGAACGAAGTAGGATGGATTTAACGACGCAACTGGCTATCGCGACTGCAGCAGTTGCGGCGACCGTACTTATTCACCTGATCGGCTTGGCAGGGTTACTCGCTATTCTACGCCGCCACCGTCACGCATCGCAGGTGCTCATCGCTTCTCTAGTGAATGGAATGGCGATCCTGCTCGCCGCATTTGGGCTCTTCGCGTTACATGCTGTCGAAATCTGGCTATGGGCGGCCCTCTATCTGTTATTGGGCGCCTTTCCCAATCTTGAGCAGGCACTGTATTTTTCCACGTCCACCTATGTGACGATCGGATATGGAGATGTGGTCTTGCCGATCGGTAGCCGAATTTTGGGCGTGATTGAGGGGGCGAACGGCATCATTCTGATCGGCTGGTCGACGGCCTTCTTCTTTTCCATTGTGGACCGAATGAAGCTTCTTGAGCGGGATCTGCAGAAAGGGTGAGGAGCGACGGGGCGGGGAGAAGTCAGGCGATCGCGACCCAGATCGCAAGACTCGCAGCCGCCGCTGCAAGCGCGGCAAACAAAGGTATCGCCGCTTTTATGCCTCCGTGACCCCAAGCAATGACAACTGTCATGACGCCTTTCGCCAGTGTGTTGGCGAGCACCGCCCCTCCCAGCACAAACCCGGCAGTCCGATTGTCGATCGCTTCGGGCGGGAGTCCGGCCATGGTCATCACGGCTGCATCGACGTCCGATATTCCGGTCAGGGTGAGGACGACTGCCATGCCCTCTTGTCCAAAATGTTCCAGTGCCCAGCGCGCGGCGAGTGACAGCCCCGCGACAAGGGCAGCCAGCATGAGCGCAGGGGTGAAGCCCAGCGGATTGGCGATGGCGGCGCCGCCGTCGCCACCTTTGCCGTGCCCCCGCCAGGCGATCGCGCCGAATGCTACCGCTATCAGTGTCGCAGGCGCCATGGTCAGGGCGAGGGATGGCAAGGCACGCGGAACGAGGGCGAACGCCACGAGCTGGACGCGCACGAACATCACGATTGACGCCACGGCAATCCCGGCGGACAGCAATCCGCGTCCGTCAGGCTCGTTACGCAGCCGCCGAGCATAATCGGCGGTGACTGCGGTGGAGGACACGATGGATCCGGTAAGCGCCACCAGGAGCACGCCACGATCGCGTCCAAAGCGCCTTGATATGGCATATCCGGCGAAGGAAAGGCCCATCACGAACACGACGACCATCCAGATTTTCCGGGGATTCCAGGCTTCGTAAGGGCCATAGGCGGCATCAGGCAACAGCGGCAGGATGATGAGCGCCACTAGCAGAAAGCGGGACACGCCCTCAATCTCGCTCTCATCCATTCCGCGGAGGAGGGCATGCATCGATTGCCGTGCGCTGAGAATTGCGAAGATCGCAGCGCCTGTGGCTAGGCCAAGCGTGGGCGAGAGTCGGGTGGCGCAAAAGCCTGCCCCAAAGGTCAAAAGGCCCGCAAGCGTTGTCGTCGCAGACAGATGGTCCTGATCGGCGCTTCGGGCATAGCCGATGGTGAGGGTGGCCGCGACGCCCACCGCCAAAGCGGCGGCGACCATATCGGGCGCCAAGCCCCCGATCCCTCCAAGCAACCCGATGAGGCCAAAGGTGCGGAAGCCCGCTACCCTGCGCCCTTTGCCGTAGTCCCGTTGGGTCCAGCCGCGCTCAAGCCCTACAAGCAGTCCGATCGCGATGGATGCGATCAGGGCAAGATAGGGATGGGCGATATCGAACATGGATTGCATGAGACTAAACGGAACATAGCGGGTCGCGATAGATCCAAGTCACCATCATGCCGATTTCGTTCGGACGGGGATTTTGAGATAGCGAACGCCATTGCTTTCGGCTTCGGAAAAGCGCCCCGCCCGGACATTGACCTGAATCGAGGGCAGGAGCAGCCGCGGGACGGCAAGCGTGGCATCACGAGCTTCACGCATCGCAACGAAACTGTCTTCATCCACGCCGTCATGGATATGGACGCTTGCCTTCCGCTCTTCACCAACGGTCGTTTCCCAGCGATAGTCTTCCCGGCCCGGCGCCTTATAGTCGTGACACAGAAAGAGGCGGGTTTCGTCGGGCAGGCTCAGCAGCCGCCGGATGGAGCGATAAAGCGTTCGGGCGTCACCGCCGGGAAAATCGGCGCGCGCCGTGCCATAGTCGGGCATGAACAGTGTATCGCCGACAAATGCCGCATCGTCGACCAGATAGGCGATATCGGCCGGCGTGTGACCCGGGACGTGCATCACAGTGAGGCTCAGCGCGCCGACCGAAAACTGGTCGCCATCGCGAAACAGCCGGTCGAAGTCTGAGCCATCCGTTCGAAGGTCTTCCAGCCCGAAGACCGGCCGGAAGATTTTCTGGACATCGCGAATATGCTCGCCAATGCCGATCAGGGCACCGGTCCTGGCCTTGATGAAAGGCGCGGCGGATAGGTGATCGGCATGAGCATGCGTCTCCAGCACCATGGTAATCCGCCAGCCCTGCCTTTCTGCAAACACCAGCAGTCGCTCGGCCGAGCGTGTATCCACTTCGCCGCTGGCGATGTCGAAGTCCATCACCGGATCGATAACCGCCGCCTCCCGGGTTTGCGGGTCAGCGACGAGATAGCTCACCGTATAGGTTGCTTCGTCGAAAAAGGCTTCGATCAGGGGCTTCGTAGCCATGCTGTCCTCCATTGCTTCTTGACAATATATCTAGAAAAGCTAAATTAGCAATATCTAATGGAGTGCATGATGATCCGTTCGCCGATGGACCTTGCCACCTTTGAAAAGAAGGCGGGCGAGGTGTCGACCCTGTTGAAGGCGATGGGCAACGCCCGGCGCCTGATGGTGCTGTGCAAGCTTGTCGAACATGGCGAGATGACCGTGGGCGATCTCGCACGCGAGGTCGCCCTGTCGCAATCCGCCCTGTCGCAATCCGCCCTGTCGCAACATCTCGCCCGTATGCGCGAGGAGGGGCTGGTCGCATTCCGGCGCGAGAGCCAGACCATTTGGTATCGCATCGCCGATCCGCGGACGGAACAGTTGCTCGCCAGCCTCTACACCATTTTCTGCAAGGAATGACCCAATGCCGATCAGGACCATCAAGCCGCAAGATGCGGACAAGGCCAGGACGACAGGCGCAACGCTCGTCGATATCCGTAGCGCCGATGAACATGCCCGCGAACATATTGCAGGTGCGGTCCATGTCCCGCTCGATCGTCTGGAGGAGCTGCCAAAGGTAGCCGGACCGATCATCTTCCACTGCAAGTCGGGCATGCGCACACTGGCCAATGAAGCGGCGCTGCGGGCTGCCGCGGGCTCTACGCCCTGCCATATCCTGGAAGGAGGCCTTGATGGCTGGCGCGCGGCGGGACTGCCGACCCGCGTTGACCGCAAGCAGCCGCTGGAGATCATGCGGCAGGTACAGTTGGCGGCTGGCGGGCTGGTACTGCTGGGCGTCCTGCTCGGCTTTCTTATCGCTCCTGTTTTTTTCGGCCTGTCGGCCTTTGTCGGCGCGGGATTGATGATGGCAGGCGCGACCGGCTGGTGCGGCATGGCAAAGCTGTTGCAGGCAATGCCGTGGAATCGCCGCGCTCTTAGCGATTGAGGCGGCGATGCCTCTGGCCATGATCATAGCAGCCCTGGTTTCGGGTGGCCTGATCGGGACCGTCCTGGGCCTGGTCGGCGGCGGCGGTTCGATCCTCGCCGTGCCGCTGCTGGTCTATGTGGTGGGCGTGGGATCGGCCCACGCTGCGATCGGGACGGCGGCGGTGGCTGTCGCAGCCAATGCCGCCTTCAGCCTGATCGCTCATGCCCGTAGCGGTACGGTGAAATGGCCATGCGCCCTTGTTTTCGCCGGAGCTGGCGTTACCGGCGCCGCTATTGGCGCGGAGATCGGCAAGGCGGTCGACGGCCAGCGCTTGCTGATGCTGTTTGGCCTGCTGATGATCGGCGTCGGCCTGTCCATGTTGCGGAAGAAGCAGAGGGCGCAAGCGCCCGATGTTCGCCTGTCGCGCTCGACCGCGGGGTATTTGCTGCCTCGTCTTATCCCGATCGGCCTTGGTGTGGGCCTGGCAGCGGGCTTCTTCGGTATTGGCGGCGGCTTCCTGATTGTGCCGGGCCTGATGATGGCGACGGCCATGCCGCTCAAAAATGCGGTGGGAACGTCGTTGGTGGTCGTCACCGCGCTGGGCCTCACAACGGCGGCATCCTATGCGCTGTCGGGCTTGGTCGATTGGCTGCTCGTGGGGGTGATGATCGCGGGCGGTATCGGCGGGGCGGTTCTGGGTATCGCATTGGGCCGCAAGATGGCGGCGCGTAAAGGGCTGCTGGAGCGGCTGTTCGCCGTCACGGTGATTGTCGTGGGCGCCTATGTCGCGCTGCGCGGCGCCTGAATTCCGGCTCATCGCCCCCTGACGTCGGTTTCGCTCATCCGGCCGTCCAGCATCGAAATCTGCACATCGGCAGCGGCGGCGACGTCGGGATCGTGGGTCACGCACACGACCGCGCGGCCCTGATCATGGGCGAGGGCGCGAAACATCTCGACCACGTGGGCGCTGTTCTGGCTGTCGAGATTGCCGGTCGGCTCGTCACACAGCACGAGTGCGGGATCGTTTGCGATCGCCCGGGCGATCGCCACCCGCTGTCTTTCGCCGCCCGACAGGCGGTTGGGCGTCTTGTCCATCTTCTTGGTTAGGCCGACGTCGGCCAGCAGGTTCGTCGCCTTCTCCCGCGCCTGCGCCTGCGACAGGCGGCCCAGCCTGCGCATCGGGAGCATGACATTTTCAAGGGCGGTGAATTCGGGCAGCAGGAAATGAAACTGGAACACGAAGCCGAAATGCGCGAGGCGGATCTGCGCGCGCTCGTCGCCATCCAGCGCATTCATGTCGCGCCCCTCAAACAGAACGGACCCTTCGGTCGGACGATCCAGCAACCCGAGCAGATAGAGCAGGGAGGACTTGCCACAGCCCGACGGCCCGACGATGGCGACGAAGCTGCCTGGATCAATCGCCAGCGAAACATCGGCAACTAGCGCTACCGGAGGTGTGCCTGCCAGCTCGCGGAAAAGCCGCTGCGTCTGCATGATCGGGCTCATACCGCGCCCCGCAATATGTCGACGGGATCGACGCGTGCGGCCTTTCGCGCCGGGAGCCAGGCCGCGATCACCCCTGAAAACAGCGAAGCCGCAGCGGCTATCGCATATTGCCGGGCCGAGCGGTCCAGCGGCAAACGCTGATTGTCCCCGCCGATGGGAAAGTGGAGGGAGCCCAGGATCGCCAGCAGTCCGTAGCCAAGCAGCCATCCTGCCAAGATGCCAACCAGCGCCAGCGCCAGTCCTTCGAATATGAAGATCAGTTGAAGATCGCCCTCGGAAAAGCCGATGGAGCGCATGATCGCGATATCGCGCCTTTTATCCGACACGCTGTTCGACACGACGGTGTAGATGCCGAAGCTGGCGACCAGCAGGATTGCCGAGACGACGCTGTACATGATGACATTGCGCGTCACGAGCAGCGAGAGCAGGTCGGCAGAGCGTTCCTGCCAGCTTTGGGCCTTGTAGGCGAAGCGCGTTTCCAGGCGTCGGCTGATGGGCTGCGCGTCATAGGGATCGCTGAGATGCACGCCGATGCGATTGATGATGAAGGGTCGGCCGAGCAGGGACTGCGCCTCCCGCAGAAGAACATAGCCGAGCGAAGAAGAAAGCTGAGTCTGGCCGCGCTTGAACAGGCCGACGATGCGGAGCGATCGGCTGTTGCCCGATGCGGAAGTCGCGCCCACCACGTCGCCCATCGCCAGGCCTAGCCGCTGCGCCATTTCCTCTCCGAGGATGATGCCGCCCTGCGTGCTTTCCAGATCGCGGAGGCGTCCGGTGCGCAGTTTGTCCTGTATGGCGCTGACCTTCTCCTCGACCGCTGGATCGACGCCGACGATGGTCAGTGCTTCCTCGCGCCCACCGCTGCGCAGGGTGATCGCGCCAGTCAGGCTGTGAGAGCCTATCGCGCCGGGCAGCGCATTCACGGATCGGAGGATTTCGGGCCAGCCTTTGAGGCCGCGCACCTCGTTGCGAACCTTGTAGTGGCGCAGGTCGATCGCCGCGTCCATATAGGCCCTGACCCCGGGCTGCGGTGGCGGGCTGCGCAGCTCATCGGAAATGATGATGTGCGGCGCTGCATCGATCAGCGTCTTGATGAAGTCATTCTGGCTGCCGATCATCATTGCGGAGACGGCCAGGAAAAAGCCCACGCCCACCGCGACACCGCTCACGGCCACGAAGGTCTGTCGTCTTCGGCCTGCCAGATGCCGGGCGGCGACGCTCGCCAACAGGCGCAGCTGGCCGCTCATTGCGCTATCCGCACCCGCTTATTGTCCGAGATCTTGCCCTCAGCTGTTCTTACGACCAACTCCCCTTGCGACAGGCCTGAAAGGATCTGGACGTTGCTGGACCCTGCGATGCCGGTGCGAACCGCCCGTCGATGCGCGCGTCCGTCGCGCACGACCCAGACCTTGCCCTCCTCTATTGCGCTCGCTGGCACCAGCAGCGCACGAGTCGCGCGCCGGGTGACGATGTTGACTTCCAGCGTCAGTCCGAGCGGCAGCGCCATGGGCTGGTCGGTCACGATGCGGGCGCGAAAGGCGCGTTGTTCAGGATCGCCGCCCGGCGTCAGTTCGCGGACATGGCCGCGAAGCACCCGGCCGGGCCATGCGTCGCTCGACATCAGCGCAGCTTGACCGACATGGATTCTCGGCACATCGCGCTCGTCAACGGTTGCCGTGATGCGGATGCGGGCCGGATCGCCCAGCGTCATCAGCATGCGACCAGGGATAGCAAGATCGCCTGGCTCCACGTCCCGGCGCAAGACGATGCCGTCCAGTCCGGAATGCACAATCATCTGATCGAGCCGCGCCCGGGCACTTTCCTCCGCTGCCTTCGCGCTGTCGGCCGCTGCCACCGCGGCATCGCGCATTGCCCCTGTGACCCAGCCTTTTGCGAACAGCGCCAGGACACGCCGCTTGTCCTGCAGAGCGATGCGGCGCTGTGCCGTGGCTTGTTGCAGCGCATGGCGCTGTTCCTCGTCATCCAACAGGATGAGCGGCTGGCCGCGCGCCACGTGCTGGGCTTCCTCTACCAGGACCTGACGGACTGGCGCGGTGAAGCGCGCAGAAACGGTGACGGGATGTTCCGCCTCGACAAAACCCGTAGCATAGACCAGTTCGACGGCCTCACCCATGCGTGCGGGTACGACCGTCACTTCGCGGGCTCTTCCGGCGAGCAGCCAATAAGCTGCCGCTGCCGCGAGTAACGCCAGCGGCAGCAGCCAGAGCGCAATGCGTTTCATTCCCCCTCTATAGCTTCAGGCGGAAATCATTGCGCGTTCGTATCGGTTCTCGCCCGTCACTTCGGTCCGATCGGGATCTGGCGCGGCTTGCTGGCCTCTGTGGCGAGACGCGGGACGATGACCTTCAGCAGCCCTTTCTCTAGATGCGCGTTCGCCTTGTCGGCATCTGCTTCGAAGGGCAGGGCGACCCGCCGAAGGAAGCTGCCCCGGCTGCGCTCGACCAGATGATAATGCTTCTTTTCGTCCTTTTCTTCGCGCTCTTCCTTATGCTGCGCCTTGATGGTGAGGATGCCGTCGTGGACATCCAGCGAGACATCCTTCTCATCGAACCCCGGCAGTTCGGCGGTCAATTCAAGGCCTTTGTCAGTTTCGGCGATGTCGACCTTGGGCAGGAGAAATCCTTTGCTGTCATCATTGCCGCTGGTGAGCCAGCCTCGACCAAAATCGTCAGTCAGCCGGTCCATCTCCCTGCGCATGTCGGCAAATGGATCAAATCCGCCGCGGAACATGCTGGTGCGTCCAAAGGGGATCAGTGAACGAAAATCAGTCATTGTCCTTCTCCTGCTTTTTTGTGAGGCGATTGCTGGCCCGA